>Ga0247611_10002089_pt1 | contig 33620 bp, 28 predicted proteins | sample 177DNAGHGhighgp2_FD_192422 | JGI IMG/M metagenome (GOLD analysis project Ga0247611, IMG submission 192422) | Sheep rumen microbial communities from Palmerston North, Manawatu-Wanganui, New Zealand - 1770 DNA GHGhigh gp2 | ecosystem: Host-associated > Mammals > Digestive system > Stomach > Rumen... | reverse complement strand
GCCTGCAGGGCATACGCCGTATTGAAGAACAAAAAAGGATATGTGCTCACATAAGGGTAATAACACAGATATGCATAACAACAGGGATTCAAGTCGGACCGGCTTCTTTCATATTACAATGACCACTAGACCCTAGTGATGAGTCAGCAAGACTACATCTTTACACAGTTTGTGGCATTATTCTCCAAGATCTGAAGAAGTAATCTGATGAGTGGCCAAGGCTCACTACATCTAATAGAAGTTTGATCCGGCTTACCTGTTGCTTATGCAATTGTCCAGATGCAGTAAGAATGTGTCTGGAAGGGGATTTCTTGATAGAAAACACGTATATAAAGGTAAAAAACGAGAATTAACAATTAAACAATGCTAAAAATGAACCAATTATTTGGTTTGCAACATAGAAGAGGGTCTGTCCCGCTGTGTCCTTGAGTATCTGAAGCAGTTTGGCATTCACCGCATCGAGTCACTAGCCATCATCGAGTCGCTTGACGATTGCAAGATTATAATCAAGGATGACTGAAAAATTTGCTGAAAAATAGGTACCTTTGCAGTGGTATAGACATCCATTCTTCTGGTCGATGACAAACACTCTGCCGTTCCAGTTGTCCAGATCTGCATCATCATTGATGAAGAAATCCAGATGGTCACCATCGGCGCCATACTTCTGGCCAATGTAACCATACGTGTCTTTCATCTCAATGCTCCAAGGCTTACCGCTCTTGTCAACACCGCTTCTGGTACTGCCCTTCGGATTCTCAATCGACATTTTGTAACCACCAAACGAGATATGCCCCATCTTATAGTTACCAGCTTTCTTCTGCTCATCCGTGGGTGCGGTGTCTACTTCTTCCTTTGCCTCCGCAAGCCTTGCGGCAAAGTTTTCCTCAGATTTTTCCTCGTTTTCTTGCTTTTCTGAAATATTTTCCGTACCTTTGCCCTCAGAAGATGAAGTTTGCGTCTTAGCGTTAATCGGCTCCCCGCCGTTATCATTGGGAGTCTGGGGCTTAGAGACATCAGCTGCGGCATCTGATTGACCTGGTTCGCGCAGGTCAGCAATTACATCTTCATCATTCTTCCACTTATCCTTACGATAATAGCCAGCTTTCTTCTGCTCATCCGTGGGCGCGGTATCAACTTCTTCCTTTGCTCCCGCAAGCCTTGCGGCAAAGTTTTCCTCAGATTTTTCCTTGTTTTCTTGCTTTTCTGAAATATTTTCCGTACCTTTGGCCTCAGAAAGTGAAAGATTAGAGGTGACAGCACCTGCCTCTACATCTGACTGACCAGGGGTTTTAGACGGTGGCGGTGTCTTTCCTTTTTCCTCTGCAAGCTTTGCTGCAAAATTTTCCTTAGAATTTTCCTCGTTTTCTTGCTTTTCTGAAATATTTTTCGTACCTTTGCCCTCAGAAACAGTGCTTTGCAGAGTAGCAGTGTCATTCTGACAGCCTCCTGTAGAGGTCTCGCCAGTGTCCGTCGTATTGTCGAGGGCACTGTTTTTCTTTTCAAAAGCAGTTAACAACCAGTTTTTCTTCTGCTCATTCCATGTCAGACGGATTGTTGCCTGATGACTGTCGCTTTCAAGCTGGATACGATTGTCGCTATGCTTTGTAACGTGCATGTCATCAAGTATGCCTTGCAGGTTACTAAGCACCTCAGGATGGAATTTTGCCAGCTTGGCCAAACCGTAACCATCACTCTTGCCTGTACCTTCATCTCCCCAGGCAAGATCAATATCGCCAACATCCTTGTGCGACAAAGCACCAATGGCTTCTCCGCTTTGTTCCTTTAGCAGGAAATCAATGGCTTCCTTAGGCTTCCCTTTGAATTGGTCGTAAATAGGGCCAAAGTCACCCGTGCCTACTGGTTTTGGCTCGGCAACAGTCTCTCCAGCTCCTCCCTCAGCATTCGCCTCAGCGTCAGCCGGTCTACCATCTTGCCCTTGCACGCCCAGAGCACTCGTCTCTTGGCCTCCTCCAATACTTCTTTCTTTTGCTCTTCGTTCATATTCTACTACATTTTTAAAATACTCTTCACTGGTTCTATAGCCTTCCTGCTCTGCAAGACGCTGCTCCAGGTCACCCATGTAAGCATCATACTCATCAGGCTCCATGCCGGTCATCTCACGGATGGCGTCATTCTCGGCTTCCAGCTCTTCATCGCGCTGGTTGTGATTTGCTGAAAAATTAGTACCTTTGCAGTGGCATAGACATCTTCTTCACTATGGACTTCCTCTTCAAGTGTGTTGTGATTTGCTGAAAAATTAGTACCTTTGCAGTGGCATAGACATCGCCGCACACGTGCGGACACGTCACACTGGGTTGTGATTTGCTGAAAAATTAGTACCTTTGCAGTGGCATAGACATCAAAAGGATTTGAACATCGAAGAGAAATGCCGTTGTGATTTGCTGAAAAATTAGTACCTTTGCAGTGGCATAGACATCCTCGCCTGAGCACCAACGGAGCGCAAGAAGGTTGTGATTTGCTGAAAAATTAGTACCTTTGCAGTGGCATAGACATCCATTTACTGTTGAATGTGAAGACCCATATAGTTGTGATTTGCTGAAAAATTAGTACCTTTGCAGTGGCATAGACATCGCAGGCCGCAGAGCTGGAAGCCATGGGCGGTTGTGATTTGCTGAAAAATTAGTACCTTTGCAGTGGCATAGACATCCGATAATGGCGGCAACGCATCACTGACCGTGTTGTGATTTGCTGAAAAATTAGTACCTTTGCAGTGGCATAGACATCGACTGCCTGATACCTACCTTTTACCACCCCGTTGTGATTTGCTGAAAAATTAGTACCTTTGCAGTGGCATAGACATCAGGACGTGCTGAGCCGCAAGACGACGGACGGTTGTGATTTGCTGAAAAATTAGTACCTTTGCAGTGGCATAGACATCACCTCGCCATCAGCATAGTACAGCTTCCGGTTGTGATTTGCTGAAAAATTAGTACCTTTGCAGTGGCATAGACATCGACAAGATAATCAGAAGTGCTACCGTTATGTTGTGATTTGCTGAAAAATTAGTACCTTTGCAGTGGCATAGACATCACAACACACTACCGAAGTTCTCTGCTTGCAGTTGTGATTTGCTGAAAAATTAGTACCTTTGCAGTGGCATAGACATCTCGATTGCCAAAATCGATTGAATGCCAAACAGTTGCAAAGATAATTAGAAAAGAAAAAATGCTGCAAAGAAAAAGGAGATTTCTACCGGACGGATGGAAATCTCCTTTTCTAAAACAGCTCCAATTGTTGACCAGGAGCATTGGGCTGTTGAGGCTTGGTGCCAAAGAAGAGTTCTATGTTCCCAAATTGCTTATCGGTGATGCACATAATGCCTACCTTCCCGAATTCGGGCAAGATGGCTTTTACCCTTTTTCGATGTACATCTGCATTTTCCATACTAGCGCAATGGCGCACATATATGGAAAACTGGAACATCGTGAAACCATCTTCAATGAGACGCTTGCGAAACTTTGCATATTCTTTCTTGTCCTTTTTCGTTTCCGTAGGTAAATCGAAAAGTACTAAGAGCCACATAACCCTGTATTCACTGAATCGTTCTGCTATCATATATTACATCTCTGGATAGGCAATTTTTCGCAACTCACCGCTGAAGCACTTATAAAGAGAGGCTGTGGTCTGGGCGGTTGCTACCATCAGCGGACTTCGCTTGCCACCAATCACAACATCAAGAGTGGGTATGGATAGTAGTTCAGCCTTGATGTCTTTTGACAGTTCCACATCCACACCGTACTGTTCTGTGATGTCGTAAACCAACTGGTCGACATAAGGGCGATATGGCTCCATGATGTCATCAGCCAGGCAATAGGCGTTGTAACGGTTATGATGGTGGATGCCAAGGGTAGGGAGTAGCCCGCTTGCCACCAATGAGCGGGCCACTACAGCACGGAGTATAGCATAGCCATAGTTCAACAGGTTGTTGGGTGCCACACCCTCGCGATCTCTGATGAATCCGGGGATATGGCCAAACAGGCTTTTCCAGTAATACACGGCTGCTCGTGCTTCCAAGTTCTCTGGGTCGCCGCTGCGTACGTTGTTTGCCCATACCTGCATACATTTTGTTTCGGCATCCGAGCATTTTGCCAGCACAGCAGCCTGGTTGCGAATCTTATATTGAATGGTCTGTTGCCAGAGCTGTTTACGCAAGGGTTGTGAAGCATCTAACTGGTCGCGGAATCGTTCACTCTGCGTGGTATTGCCCACCAATGGCAGCAACAGTCCGACGGGCATCGACTTTGAGTCGCAGGTGATGACGGCACAGTTGTTCTCCAGCAGCGCTTCGAGTGCACCAGAAGTGATGGTTATCTGCTTATGGCTGAGCACCACCACTCCGATGTCCTCGATTGGGCGTGTCACCTCTGTGGACTTCTTGAAGTCCTCAGTTAGATTGTCGGCCTTTTCTACCTCCGGCAGTTTGATGACCAACTGAGAATCTCTTAATGAGAGGTAGGCAGGATTACTGAAACAAAGGGTCTTCTTAATCATTAACTCATTGTTTTACTCCATTCAATTCAATGATATTGCCTAACCTGTCTACCTTAATAGGAATGCAGGTCTCCTTTATCATTTCACCAGTCCATGCTCGTTGAGATTTGTTGTTGGCTCCAAGTTCTGTTGTTGGTATAATGGGAGAGGCTATGTGAACAGGTACAAAATGTGCCTCATTAGAAGTGCAACTAACAAATTTATAAATACGGCTAAGATTACTGTGTGTCTCATTATTATTCGTCCCATCTGGCAGATATACTAAATCGCCAGGAGATAAATAAAACAAGATTCTATCGCCATTCTCATTGAACTCAGGTACAGGTAGAAGATTCTTTTTTAACCTTTCAATAACAGTGTTTAAAGGAATCGTCGTGAAGGAACGGCACCCTTCATCGTTTAAATAAGTGGCAAAGTATAGATTTGTACCTTTCGCAGCCTCTACAAATTTCTTTGTCTTGTTTCCTGTTTGGCCTACGGCAAACTTGTCGGCTTTCTCATAGACACGTACTTTTAAGATTGGCTGATGGAATTTACCCTTATTAAGTTCCACAATATTGCGGTTCATCTCGTCAATGCCATCGGGAGAGAATGCTTGTTCAGGGTTGTTGCCCTTTGCCTCTAAGTGTGCCAAGAGTATCTTTTGGATGCCAGTATCTGTTACGCTCTCCACAATCTTCTTTTTGTCGAAACTGACGTCAAGGGACTTACGGGTGGCAAAGTACCGCTCTTTGGGTTCACCATTCCGTTTCTTCTCGTCTTTTGTGAAATAGTATACTTCTATTTTCGCGGCATTGATGTCAGACCATACGTCTTTGTGCTCTTCGACATATTTCTTGATGAACTTAGCATCTCGTCCTTCTGACAATAGCTCCATGATTTTCTTCTTGAAGTCCTTGTTGACAATGCAGGTCGGCTTTTTGACAGCCTCATTTATAGAGACAGTCTTCTTCTTGCGTAGGTTGACTTCTCCAAACACCGTGTCTTTATGCATCGATTTGCGTACAGCCCAACTGTCACCATTCACCTGCTTGCGAGGTTTCTTCTTTCCATTCTCATCATAATGCATGTAAGCGTTCGTTGTCTTGTTGATGACTCGCAGGTTTTGCTTGAAGCTGACTATAATATTTTGAAGTGTTTGCAATGCATCAGTAGCGAACGAAGGCCACGGACTTAGAAAAACTTTGTAGATGTTTCGCTTCTTACCATTGATGATAACTTCTTCGCATCTGCGTAGCTTACGTGAAAGGGCATGCTTCATTTCTTGATGTTTGGGCAGCGATGCCTCATTGTTCAGAAGATTTACATGATCACGTGTGGTGCAAGCTATCACAATAGCATCCATCGCGTGGTGACGATGATCAATGCGTTTTTTGTTGAAACCTCTTTGCAATTCAAAAGGCATGTTGGGTATCTCGTGTCCCTCGCGATTCCGCGTTGTAAAGCAGTCCTTGCCTGTTATCTGGTTGAGTCGCTGGAATCGCGGCAGTATGATGTTGTTCCAGACTTCGTTCATACCCCAGTCTTTTTTCAAACGGTCTGTTATAGAGCCGTTGCAAGAAATCAAGTTTTTCGATACAGCCTCTGGCTCATACTCTCCATTCTCTGTCTTTTCTCGTACAATATTAGAAAGCAACCCTTTCACCAGCTTACTGATATATCGACTATCGTTCAGTTGTCGTTCTATGAATCCTTCTGGGATGTCGTCCATCAGTAGCTTTTTCATCTTAGTACGATTATTGGCATAGTGGTCTTTCACCAGTTTTTCATAATTTGCAACTGATAATATTTCAACGCTGTCTCCCTGACTGAGTTGAACAATTTGCCCAGCATAGTTCTTGATGAACTCATAGCCCAGTTGACGGTCTTTCAGCTTGTTGACCTCTGCCTCACATATAACCTTGTTGCTAAAGGAATTATCGAAATAGCGCGATTGCGGAATAATATGCTCTATCTCGTATGCAGGAGTGAACAGCTTGGCCAAAGGAATCATCCTTCCTGTATACGGAGAACGATACTTCTGTTCCAGCCAGCATTTGTATCTGATAATGTCAGACTTCGAGGGCTGTGCCATCTTTGACATCTTCGTGACGAACTCATATTCTTCATCCTCCTTTTTGAGATTGTCAAGTGCGTTCTCTTCGTATATTCGGAGGATGTCCTGTTGGCTGGGTGAGAATGGACGAACATTCTCAATACCCATATCAGGGTTCATAAATTCCATCAGCAAGGCTTTGATACGCAGGTTGGTGTTCTCGTTTTGCTGAATGCGTTCAGTCATCTGCCTCCGTTTATCTGCAGGATTCTTCATTTCGCGACCCAGTTCAACGTGGATTTCGTCTATCTGTCCTTCTTTTCTCCAAATGTCACGAACGGTGCGAAGCGTTTCTGTGATGACCTGCTCAACAATAGGATTGCGTAATGAGTGCTGTTTGAAGTTGCTCAGATAACGGTCAATGTCTTCAGGTTTTTCCCATTTGTCGATTTCCCTTGCCTCTGAATGACGGTCGTAAACTATATAGCATGCCAGCCATACAGGTAATCCCTTGAAGTGACTGATATCTGTGAGATTGATAGCTTTCTCACGGACGCGATTTTTGGTGTTTTCGTCGTATTCGCCAGTGATGATTTTTTCTATTCGTTCTTGTGTCTTAGTATCAATATTGTCTTCGTTCCAATATTTGCCCATTCGCATTAGAGGGAGCAACTTGCGAATGGCCTTTTCTGAATAGGAACCATATTCTTTCTTAAAGGGCTTCAGCTTGCTAAATGTTTCTGAGAAGGTTTCGCTAAGATTATTCTTTTCGGCAAAGCCCTTCATGGCCTTGCCTATTTCAATCTTGTCTTCAACAGAGTAGAGGATGTGCCACAAAGCCATTTCTTTTTCGTGAGTTAGGAAGTCAGCATTAACACCGCATTTGCTCAGTCCTGCAAGCATCGAAGCTCTGGTCTCGTTACAAGGATACTCCTTGTCTTCCACATAGTTCCAGCGGAAAGGATATTTGTCTTTGCCTTTTCCCTTTTTCATCTTGAAGTAGGAATTGAGCAGTGTGTCCTGCTTGATAGTGCTCCTGTCGTTGAGCCACTCGTACAGATTGACGTAGTCTTCTTCAGACTTGAGCAATTCTGCCGTTACGTCGACATCGGTTTGTAGCTTGCCAGTTGGAGCGGTACTGAATAAGTCTAATTGTCCGTCGCTGACAGTCCGCTCTCGTTGGTAAATCCTAAGGTTCTGAACAAACTGCCATAGTCTGAATTCTTGAAAGAGCGGATTCGACTTTGAAATACACTTTACAGGATAAGAATTACCGTCTTTGCCAAGATGAAATTCGTAAGGACAATTGTCAATGAGTGATTTCTTGCTTTTTAGCGGACGCTGATAAAACAAGATGTCGTTTACGAATAGGTTGACAAAATCTGGCTTGGAGATATTGTTACGATGAGCTTCATTACTGGGATACAGCCCTTCTATACATTTCTTATATAGTTCATCGTTCTTCAACTCGGGAATCAGTTCTTGTTGAACTTGCAGAATCCTGATGAGTTCATCTTTGTAGAATTTACGTTCTACCGTGCGAACAAGTTTTCCGATAATCTTCTGATTGGGCTTTTGCAGTAGCGTGTCGTAAATATAGCTGCCAACAGTCTTGTGGCTGTTCTCAATATCCTTTTCTGTGCGGAGTTTGATTTTGGCATACATCTTTGCCTTCCTTTGTGGTTCCATCCTTTCTATCTCATCTGTAGTGGGCAGGAAGGATAGCTCGTTCTTTTCGCTTCCATCTTTCAGTATAGTTGTCTTCAAGACGAAATCCTTTGTCTCTCCTTTCCACCCAGAAACATCATTATAGAATGTGGCCCGGTATACCATTCCGTTGTCGAGATTCATCTCGTACCAATACTTCTCATATTTCTTATCCTTTTCTTTCCTCTCGACAGAAAGTATCTTGGCACTGATAATCTCAATGGTCTCGTTGGATTTCTCTTCTTCCTCTTCGCCGCGTAGCTGATAATAGCCGCGTTTTTGGTTGAACTGCAGCAATATCCAGGCAAGTTCTTCTTTGGTGATTCGCTGGGTCAGGGCTTTCTTACGAAGATAATAGATAGTCCAATCGTATGGAACTTTTTTGTCGTCTGCTACCAGTTGTGGCTGATGTTGGGCAAAGTCTGCCAGCATTTCCTTAAAAGAGCTCTGAAACAAAAAGTCACGATTTTCATCTTCTTTCTTCAACCAAGCAATTTGGGGTTCGCTGTCATCAATGAATTTTCCGAATGGATCTATCTTTTCTGCAAAATGTGCAGGAAGGAATCCCATTGTGTTCAATGTCCGTAGCATTCTTTCTCGGCGGAGAATGCATCGCTCGTGTATACGTCGAACCATTCTCAGTCTTGTTCTCTCTGCAGTTTGCGAAATAGAATTACCTTTGTCGAAATCTCCCAAGATGTCAGCTGACATGGGAATGATTCTACTCCCTGCAGAACTGATGTTAATGGGTTTTAGATATGTCGTGTCATTATCGCGGGCTGTTTCGTTTGCATTTACCACTGCCCAGCCTATACTATTTGTACCTAAATCGAGGCCAAGAATCTTTTTCATATTTATAGCATTTTTAGTTATTTTGCCACAAAATTACAAATTTCTTTTCAAACATTTGGTATATTCGTGAAAAAAGTTTAACTTTGCAGCACTAATTTTTAGCAAATCACAATAAGGATTATTCCGTTGTGAAAACATTAGGTCCTGATCCATCGTCCTTCAACGGTGGATTTTTTATGTTTTATGTTTGGCTGAAGAGGAACTGGGGGGCGGTGTACTCGCAGCGGACGACGCCGAAGCGGATGAGGCGGGCCAGGAGGGTGATGACGATATGTGAGACAGTGACGGATATTTTCTCTGTGTGGGAAAAGAAATGTGCTACTGCTTGTCGGCGCACATCAGTTCATACAGGTAGGCAGGACTCTGCACATATAGTTCGCCCTCTTCGTCCTGCAAGAGCGTCATCAGGGGCGAGTTGTACACCTGCTCCATAGCCTGCTCGATGCTGCAGCCTGTGTCTTCCATCACATATTTCACCAACTCATTCAGCACGTGGTCGGTCAGGTAGGTGGCTATCTGATGATGATTGGGATGGTTCATACGCTCTCGATGCAGGTTTTGTGGAGGAAGCGCAGGGCGCGCTCAGTTCCGAAATAATACTGCTGGTCGAGGAACCTGTCCTGCAACAGCCGCGCCACATCCTCCGGCGTATAAACGCCCTCATGATAGTTGGTCAGCTGGAGCACCACGCCGTCGTTAGCTATCGGGCCGATAACGATGTCGTAGTCGTGAATGGGCTTAGTGTTCTTCCGCTCGCGGTTGGCATCTATGAAGAGGAGCCATTCCACGCAGGCTCGCTCGGGGAAGCGTTTCACCTTCAGGCTCGATGTGAGCGCCGCCTCGTCCAGCTCGTAGGTCATCAGCGTAGGCGTGCCTCCGAAAAGCCGTGCTTTCTTCTGCGCCATGCGGACGGCAGTATCGCGCGAGGGTGTCAGGTAGAACCCCTTGCCGAAGTCCTTGTACCGCAGGCCTCGTGTGAGGTCGATGCAGTCGATGTCTGCGTTGGAGCCGTGATAGAGTGTCATGCCAGTGTTCCTCCGTTCTTTTGGCAGATGATGAGCAGATCGTCAATTGTCTCGTCCATCGACTGCAGGTGTTCCACGTCGTAGAACTCTATTAGGAAAGCCAGCCCCTTATGTTCGTGCAGATAGCGGAACGCCGCCTGCCGCGTCATCGAGAAGCGGCGACCGAAGGCCCGTATGCATGCCGTGAGGAATGGAATTTCGTACTTGCTCATATCTTCTTATGTATTCACGCTGCAAAGATACATATTATTTCCGACTTTCCCGCAAAAGGACGGCACTTTTTTATTCTAAGTATTTTTATACCTGGCTGAAGAGGAACTGGGGAGCGGCGTACTCGCAGCGGACGACGCCGAAGCGGATGAGGCGGGCCAGGAGGGTGATGACCTTAGGACGGGGGAAACGGGACAGACGGACTATCTGGTTGAGGGTGTGGCGGCCTTGCATGACATCCAGCAACTGGCGGATGTCATCGTTGTAGGTCAGCATGATGCCTTGGGGCTTCTGTGACTCGCGCCAAAGGGCCAGATGAACGGGTGAGGCCATGATGTTCTCGTCGTTGATGCGGATATAAGCCCGCAGGCGGCCTTCCTCGTCCAATGCACATACGGGACGCTTGGTGGAAGGGGGGACGGTGGCAACGACAATGGTGCGAAGACTCCGCACCCTGCTACCCGTATCTGATGAGGCGGCATGATAGGTGTCGAACTTGATGCTGGCCTCGGGCTTGCAGTATCGGTAGGCGGCCTGGTGCATCATGTAGATTTCCTCCTCGGAGCGGACACCAGAGAGGTGACCGTCGTCGCGAACGCCAATGAGCAGACGGCCTCCGTCGGTATTGGCAAAAGCAGATACCGACTTGGCCAGCTTGCAGGCATCGGCAACGCGGTACTTGAAGTCTTGCTGCTGGTGCTCGCCTTCACGGATGAGGCTGAGGAGATAGGTCTTGTCGTCCATACAGGGTGCAAAGGTAAATGAAAAATCCGTAAAACAACACGATTTGCGCAATAAAACGTTATTACCCGTTGATTGCAGGACATGGTTATTTCACACCTAAAGGTATGAGTGTGGCTTCGCAATCGTGAGACGGTGACATTCATCTCGCTTTTTGAGCGTTGTGATGCCTTAATTGATGACATACTGCGATGCCGTCAGTCTTTTTATTATATGAAGAAGATTCTTGTTTTCCTTTGTGCCGTCCTGCCTGCTGTGGTTGGAGCACAGACGTTTGAAACGCGTTACGAGCGTAGTGTTCACGACCTGATGCAGGACGTAGGCAGACGCTTTGGCGTGAAGTTTAAGTTCGACTCGAATGTGGATACCGTTGGCAAACGAATGCCTTACGCTGACTTCCGCGTGCGACCTTACTCGCTGGAAATGACGCTCGACAACATCTGCAAATACTACGACTGGAACTGGTGGAAGCAGAGTGGCAATACGTATAAGATTAAGTTGTATGAGTATCCGCGCCGGCACGAGGCAGAGGGCAAGATGATGCTCGACTGGCTATCGTCGCTATATAATAATAAGGAGCAGTGGGAGGCGCGGCGCGACTCCTTGCGGCGCGAGGTGCGCCAGCGGCTGGAGTTGGACAAGTTTCTCGACTCGTGCGTTATGGTGCCGACGAAAAAGTCGTCGGGCATCAAAGAGCGGCCCGTCATCCTGTCGAAGATTCGCAAGCATGACGGATATACGACGCAGAATATCTGTATAGAACTGACACCGGGACAGCACTTGTTTGGCACTATTTATGCGCCCTTGGGGAAAAATAAAAAAGGAAAAATAAAAAATAAAAAGCATGCGCTGATAGTCTGCCCGGACGGTCATTGGCCCTACCGCTACCGCAAGGACGAGCAACAGCGTTTGGGAACGCTGGCACGTATGGGGGCTGTCTGCGTTGACTTCGACCTCTATGGCTGGGGCGAGTCAGAAAAAGAGGTTGGCGACCATCATAGCAGTCGTGCCCACGTCTATCAGGCGGCATGCGGCTATGTACTGCTCGACTGGATGCTCAGTCATCGTAAAGACATAGATACGGAACGAGTGGGCGTGATGGGCGGCTCTGGTGGTGGAACGCATACTGTGTTGCTGTCATTGTTGGATGAGCGGGTAACGGCCTCCGCACCTGTGGTGCATCTGGCTTCGCACTTCGACGGCGGCTGTCCGTGCGAGAGCGGCAAGCCTGTTCAGCTCGCTGCGGGTGGAACCTGTGAACCAGAGCTTGCTGCTGTCGTGGCTCCCAAGCCCATGCTGATTGTCTCGGATGGTGGCGACTGGACATCAACTGTGCCTACGCTGGAGTTCCCCTACCTGCAACGCATCTATGGTTTCTATGGTGCCAAGGACAAAGTGCGAAACGTGCACCTGCCCAACGAGCGTCACGACTTCAAGGAGAACAAGCGTCAGGCCGTCTACGACTTCTTCATCGACGTCTTTGGCCTCGACCGCTCGATGCTCGACGAGAGCAAGATAGAAATCGAACCAGAAGAGACGTTGAAATCGCTCTACAAATAAAACATTTATAATGAACAATGATGAAACAGTTACTTACTTGTTTGCTGGCCACCTTGGGACTGACGACAGCCTGTGGCCAGGGGAATTATGACAATGCAGACGTTCAAGGCTTTTCACTGTTGACAGACGACCCAAACGTCGTCGTGTTGGATGTGCGTACTGCTGCTGAGTACAAGGAGGGACACCTCGACGGGGCTATCAATATCGACCAGGGGCAGGGCGACTTCATGGAGAAAGCCAAGGCGGCATTATCCAAGGACAAGAAGATTGCCATCTATTGCCGCAGTGGTCGCCGTTCTGCCAATGCGGCAGGGAAACTGGCAGCCGAGGGCTATCAGTGTGTCAACCTGAAAGGCGGCATTCTGGCTTGGAAGGAGGCGGGGAAACCCGTCACGACAGACAACTACGAGGTGGACGTATTCAAGACCAAGAGCGGGAAGACCGTGAAGTTCCATGCCCTCGTACATGCCAGCATCCGCATCGAGTATGACGGCCAGGAAATTGAGATTGACCCCGTGACGAAGTTGGGTAACAAGGTGATAGATTATGCCGCCATGCCCAAAGCCGACTATCTCTTCGTGACCCACGAGCATGGCGACCACTTCAACCAGGAGGCCATCAAACTGCTGTCAGGCGAGAAGACGCGTTTCATTACCAACCGCCGTTGTGCCGACATGTACGGCTCTGGTGAGGTGATGGCAAATGGCGACGTGATGAAGATAGCCGATGGCTTCACGGTGGAAGCTGTCCCTGCGTATAACATATCTGAGGGACGCACACAGTTCCACCCCAAGGGGCGTGACAATGGCTATATCCTGACCATCGACGGCTTGAGAATCTATATCGCCGGTGACACGGAGGACATTCCCGAGATGTCGGTCATCAAGGACATCGACATTGCCTTCCTCCCCTGCAATCAGCCGTACACGATGACGACGGAGCAACTGATCAAGGCTGCAAGGACGGTAAAGCCCAAGGTGCTGTTCCCCTACCATTACGGCCAGACGGATGTCAGTGGGGTTCCCGCCCAACTCAAGGGCGATGGCATCGACGTCAGAATCAGACACTACGAATAGAGCGAAATACCAATGATATGGTATGCAGTTTACCGCTGTTGTGCGATTGCACAGCAGCGATTTTCGTTGTACCTTTGCACCGTGATTTCAATCACACGATAACTTTATTATTAAACCGACTATTGCAGGACGTGGGCGTGCCAAAAGTGAAGAGTGCTTTAAAAACGGACAATTGATAATTAGCAAACCGGTTTACCCGCGATGCGTCCACCAGAACTGTTGTCGGTTTAAAGTTTCTGTGCGTGACGCATCGTTTTTTCAATGAAAGATGCGGCTGTTTGGGGATTATTTACTAATTTTGCACCCAAAATCATCAGATAACATACAATGAAAGTAATCAGTACAACAAAGGCACCCGCTGCCATCGGCCCTTACAGTCAGGCCATCCAAGTGGGAAATCTCGTCTACACATCTGGTCAGATACCCATCGACCCTGCTACGGGCGTATTCGTTGAGGGGGGTGTCAAGGAGCAGACACGCCAGTCACTTACCAATATAAAAGCTATACTGGAAGAAGTTGGAATAACGATGAGTCATGTAGTGAAGACCACTGTCTTTATGGCAGATATGAACGACTTTGCTGACATGAACGCTGTCTATGCCGAGTTCTTCTCAGCGCCTTATCCTGCCCGCTCTGCCGTTGCAGTCAAGACGTTGCCGAAGGGCGCATTGGTAGAGATTGAAGCCGTGGCAGAAGTTCAATGAGACATCGCGATAGTTCATGGCAATAGAGCAAGCAATATTCCGCAGGTCGGAGCTGCTGTTAGGCGACGAGGCGATGGGTCGCATCGCTGAAAAACGTGTTATCATCTTTGGTGTGGGCGGCGTAGGCTCTTGGTGTGCTGAGAGCCTGGTGCGCTCTGGCATCCGCAGGCTGACGATTGTCGACTCCGATCGTGTGTGTATCACGAATATCAACCGCCAGCTGATGGCGACAACGAAGACCGTGGGACAGGTGAAGGTGGATGCCCTCAAGGAGCGTCTGCTCACTATTAACCCATCGGTTGAGATTACTGCCCTGCAGCAGATTTTCACGGCTGAGACGGCCGATAGTTTCGATATAGGCAGCTATGACTACATCATTGATGCCATCGACTCGCTGAAGGATAAGGCACTGCTCATTCTGATGGCTACGCAAACCAAGGCGAAGTTCTTCTCGTCGATGGGGGCAGCCTTGAAACTGGATCCCACCAAGATTCAAGTGGCTGAATTCTGGAAGGTTAAGGGTGACCCGCTTGCACGTGCCCTCCGCAATCGTTTCAAGCGCGACAAAGTGTTCCCTAAGCGCAAGTTCCAGTGCGTCTATTCCGATGAACTCTTGGAGAACAAAGGCCATAACGCTACTTGCGGTACAGAGCAGTGCATGTGTCCCAAGGCCAAGAATGGCCTTGGCGATCCCAAGCTGTTGAACCACGAGTGGTGCTCGTCGAAGGCTCAGATCAACGGCACACTGTCGCATATCACTGCTATATTTGGCTTTATTTTGGCTGGATTGGTAGTGCAAGATGCCGTCCAATAAGCCGTTTTTTTAAATACCTACGAATGGCAAACTAATGGATGGAACATCTTTATAATTAGGTATTTGTACACTTTATACCTATTTTGTGGTATACGAAATGCCACGAAAAGGCGATGGGCATTTATCGACAAGTTGCGGATTATCCGTCGCGCCACGAACCTCTTCGACCGTAAGTCGCTGGCCATTCATCCCGCCTCGACCATCTTCGGCCTCTTCACCCCCGAGCAATGTGCTGAGATGTTCGTCCCTGATACAACGGTACGCCTCAGCATCGGCCTTGAAGCTGGCGAGGATCTGCTGGAGGACATCAAGCAGGCTGTGAAATAAGTAGCTACTTACTGCTAGGGCTTGTTGGGGTCATTGCTGTCGCAGCGGGCAGTATAGAACTGGCGGAAGTCCGACCATTTATAATACGGATAGTTATCAGTAGGCAGTGGTAGGGTAGCTTCGTGGCCATTAAGCAGACACTTTACCAGCACGTCGTCGCCGGCCTTCTTGCTGCGATAGAAAATGAGCTGTATGTTGCTGGCCTTGCAGGTATTCCAGTTCTGATAGCAGTACTTCACCTCGTAGGGGTCCTCGGGGTCCCGGTCGGCACCGTTGATGCCCATGAGAAGATGGAGGGGTCCTAAACGGTCGTCATGGCCGAAGCGCAGGTCGGCAATGCGATCACTGCGCCCGCTAATGACATCGTCGGCTTTCTTGATGATGTCCTGCAAGATGGGAATTGTCCTGTACTGGCGTGGAAAAAGCCAGGAGTAGGTGCCCAGGTTGGAACTCTCCCATCGGTCGGCGATATCCTTGTCGGTGACGAGATGACCCATCATTCCCTCGTGGCCGATGTTGGGCAGCGACGTGTAGAGGTTGATGAAGTTCTCACCGATATGGTGCACGCTGCCAGGTAGTCCGTCGGTGCTGGTGAAGGTCCGCTTGACAATCGTTTCGTGCAGGTTGTCGGTGTACTTGAACTGGTCGCGGTTCTTCTCGTAGCGTGGCTTGGTGCTGGGGAAGTCGCGACGGACGGGGTTCTGACGGTCGTCGGGCACCACACCGTCGAGGGTGAAGCGTGACGACTGTTCGCGGATTTCTATCTTGGGATTACACTGTACCAGTTCCTGGCAGAAGCCCGACATGCTGATGACACAACGTCCGCTGAGCGAGGCAATGGCGAGTACGTTGCCGCCCTTCTTGAATACTTCTGGGAAGTTGTTGTACATGGTTCTGGCAATGCGCTGGTGCTGTTCCCAGCCGAGGTCGGTCAACTCGCTGACGCCTGTAGACAGTTCGTCCTTGGCTGCCTCAAACTTCGTATAGAACTGCTCGCCTTCAGTCGTGAGCTGGTGCTTGCGGTGGGCGATGGTCAGCAGGCTATCCATTTCCCGATAGAGGAAAGCGTTCCAGTAGTAGCGGGAGCCGTGACGACCATAATGGCTGATGTAGAACGGCTTGTAGCCGCGTGGAGCCTTGGTCAGTTGTTCTGTTGTAAACTCATACGGGTAGTCGGTGCCGTACGCTTTCCGAGGGTCGGCCTTGAGCTGGTCGAGCGGGGATACACGCTGTGCCCATGCGGTCAATGCAAAGGCGATGAATACGAAAATAGTTAAGGACTTTTTCTTCATGTGTCTTTAGTTTGATGTTCCTGTTATTGATATTAATACTGGCTTTGGTGCTTGATGGCACGGATGTGGTAGTAGATGCCTGCGAGGATGCAGAAAAGTCCCAAGAGGAGCAGCCAGTTGTGATAGGATAGGGGGTTGATGCGCGTCAGACAGAGCACCAACGTACCTAAAATAATAAGGAATAAACCCCGATATTGCTTGAATTTCTTCATAAAAACGTTAAATTTCGTGCAAAGATAAGAAATAATTAGGTTTTCATGACTTGTGTTTAATGATTTTTTTGTACCTTTGCAGCCGCAAATTGCAAAAATAACATTTTTTTAATTAATTACGTAGTATGAATCAATACGAAACCGTTTTCATTTTGACTCCCGTTTTGTCTGACGAACAGACAAAGGAAACGGTCGCTAAGTTCAAGAAGGTCCTGACCGACAAGGGTGCAGAGATCGTGAATGAAGAGGCCTGGGGACTGAAGAAGATGGCTTATGCTATTCAGAAGAAATCTACAGGTTTCTATTTCCTGGTAGAGTTCAAGGCTGAGCCATCAGTAGTTAAGGTGCTGGAGACTGCTTTCCGTCGTGACGAGAAGGTCATCCGTTTCCAGACAGTAAAGCTTGAGAAGTATGCCATCGAGTATGCTGAGAAGCGTCGTAACAAATTTGCTAAAAAAGAGGAGGCTTAAACTATGGCACAGCAAGACACTGAAATCCGTTATTTGAACGCTCCTTCTATCGACACGAAGAAGAAGAAGTACTGCCGCTTCAAGAAGAGTGGTATCAAGTACATTGACTACAAGGATCCCGAGTTCCTGAAGAAGTTCCTGAACGAGCAGGGTAAGATTCTTCCCCGCCGCATCACAGGTACTTCTCTGAAGTATCAGCGCCGTGTGGCTCAGGCCGTTAAGCGTGCCCGCCAGATTGCTCTGCTGCCTTACGTAACTGACATGATGAAGTAAAACAAGGAGGACGCAAGACATGGAAATTATACTGAAAGAAGATATTATCGGACTGGGTTACAAGAACGATATCGTGAATGTAAAGTCTGGTTATGGCCGTAACTACCTGATTCCCCAGGGTAAGGGTGTTATCGCCAGCCCTATGGCCAAGAAGATTCTCGCTGAGAACCTGAAGCAGCAGGCTCACAAGCTGGCTGCCATCAAGGCTGACGCTGAGAAGAAGGCCGAGACCCTGAAGGATGTTGCCCTATGCATCGCTGCCAAGGTGAGTGCTACCGGTCAGCTCTATGGTTCTGTTGGTGTCAACCAGGTTGCCGAGGAGCTGAAGAAGCTGGGCAAGGAGGTTGATCGCAAGATCATCACCATGAAGGAGGCCAAGCAGGTTGGTGACTTCGTAGCTTTGGTACACTTCCACAAGGAGGTTACTGTTGAAGTTCCTGTGAAGGTTGTTGCCGAGAATGCTCCCGCTAAGGAGGAGAAGAAGGAAGAAGAGGTTGCCGTCGTAGCAGAGGCTCCCGTAGAGGAAGCTGCTGTTGAGGAGGCTCCCGCCGCAGTAGAAGAATAACCCGCTGTAAAGCAATCATAGTTATTATACGCTGTTGAATCCCGAGTGTCATAAGCGCTCGGGATTTTTCTATGTGCCTTGGAATGAACTGGGGATTCCATGGCCATCTGGGAGACACAAAAAAAACCACCGGAACACGTCCGGCGGTCTTTCTCTCTCAATTTTGTTCGAGCTGATTACTTAACGCTATCAGTAGCGGCGCTATCAGCAGCAGCGCTGTCAGCAGCCTCAACGGTGTCAACAGTGTCAACAGTAACAACGGTGTCAGTGTCAACAGCCTCAACCTGAGCGGTCTTGTTACCACAAGAAGCGAACGAAATAGCTGCAACAGCTACGAACATAAATACTAATTTTTTCATTTTTTTCTAAGCTTTTAAATCTGTAAAACAATCATTTGTTTATTAAAACGATGCAAAGGTAGGCATTTTTTTTATATGTCGTATCATTTTTTTGCTTTTTTTTTAGGGTGTTTTTGTAACTTTTTTGCAAGATGCTTATTATCAACGAATTACGAAATGTTAAAATTCACGTATTTTTTACACCCTACCGAATATTTGCTAAAAAATGGGTAAATGTGACATTTTTTGTGTACCTTTGTCGGCGTTAACAATAACACCTTATTATATATATGATAGACACGTCTGCTTTTCAAGGCAAGAAGGCTGCTTACTATACGTTAGGTTGCAAGTTGAACTTCTCGGAGACTTCGACTTTCGGCAAAATGCTCAGCGAACTGGGTGTTCAGACTGCGCAAAAGGGTGAGCAGGCCGACATCTGTCTGATCAATACCTGTTCGGTGACCGATGTTGCCGACCATAAGTGCCGCCAGGCCATCCACCGCATGGTGCGCGAGCACCCCGGTGCCTTCATCGTGGTGACAGGCTGCTATGCCCAGCTGGAACCGGAGCGCATCAGCAGGATTGAGGGTGTCGACTTGGTGCTAGGGTCAAACGAAAAAGCCAACCTGGTGCAGTTTCTGTCGGAAGAATTTGTCCGTCGCGATTTTGTCGCGACAAATCTTGTGTCGACGGATGACAAAGCCCGGCAGGGAGCGATATACCGGACGGTGAAGACCAAAGACATCAAGACCTTTGCACCCAGTTGCTCACGAGGCAACCGCACGCGCTATTTCCTGAAGGTGCAGGACGGCTGCGACTACTTCTGTACCTATTGTACCATTCCCTATGCCCGTGGCTTCAGCCGCAATCCCAGCATCGCTTCGCTGGTGGCGCAAGCCAAAGAGGCAGCCCGCGAGGGTGGCAAGGAGATTGTGCTGACGGGTGTCAACATCGGCGACTTCGGCAAGACAACGGGTGAATCCTTCATCGACTTGGTGAAGGCACTGGACGAGGTGGAGGGTATCAGTCGTTTCCGCATCAGCAGCCTGGAACCAGACCTGCTGAACGACGAACTCATAGAGTATTGTGCCCACAGCCGCGCCTTCATGCCCCACTACCATATTCCGTTGCAGAGTGGCAGCGACACCGTGCTCCGACTGATGCACCGCCACTATGACCGCCAGCTGTTTGCCGACAAGATACATCGTATCAAGGAACTTGTTCCCGATGCTTTCATCGGTGTCGACGTGATGGTGGGCTGTCGCGGTGAGACGCCAGAGTGCTTTGAAGAGACATACGACTTCCTGAATGCCCTCGACGTGACACAGCTGCACGTCTTCCCGTACTCCGAACGTCCGGGCACGTCGGCGCTGAAGATAGACTATGTGGTCAGCGAGAAAGACAAGAAGCAGCGTAGTCAGCGGTTGCTGGAACTATCGGACCAGAAAACCGAAACCTTCTATGCCCGACATATCGGTCAGACAGCTGAGGTGCTCTTTGAAAAGGCTCCCCGAGGTAAGGCCATGCATGGTTTCACACGGAACTACATCCGTGTGGAGCTGTCGGCTGTCGAGGCACGCGAGGAGTATGACAACCAGCTGATGGGCGTTGTACTGGGTGACTTCAACCACGACAAGAGCGCGCTTTTGGCGAAGCTAATGGATAATTGATAATGGATAATTGATAATTAATCATGGACAAGGTTGCGATTGTCATATTGAACTGGAACGGGGCAAAGATGCTGCACCAGTACATGCCCACGGTGCTGAACTACTCGCGTGACGAGGCCACGGTATATGTGGCAGACAATGCCTCGACAGACGACTCGTTAGCGTTGTTACGCCAGGAGTTCCCTGAGGTAAGACAGATTCTGTTAGAACGGAACTGGGGCTTTGCCGAAGGTTATAACAAGGCGCTGCAGCAGGTGGACTCCGAGTACTACCTGTTGCTGAACTCTGACATCGAGGTGACGCATCACTGGCTGACGCCACTCATCGAGTATATGGACGCCCATCAGGAGGTGGCAGCGTGCCAACCCAAGCTGCTCAGCATCTTCGACCGCGACCGTTTTGAGTATGCCGGGGCGAGTGGGGGATACCTCGACCGCTATGGCTATCCTTTCTGCCGTGGACGCATCTTTGAGACGGTGGAGATAGACGAGGGACAGTATGACTATGCCACAGAGACGCTTTGGGCTACCGGTGCGGCCTTGATGATACGCGCCAAGGACTATTGGGATGTTGGCGGACTGGACGGTCGCTTCTTTGCCCATAACGAGGAGATAGACCTCTGCTGGCGCTTGCGCATCAAGAACAGGAAGATTATGTGTCTGCCCGAGAGCTATGTCTATCACGTAGGAGGTGGCACGCTGCCCAAGTCGAACCCCATGAAGACGTTCCTGAACTTCCGCAACAACCTGACCATGCTTTACAAGTGCTTGCCCGACTCCGAACTGCATCATGTGATGCGCTGGCGCTGGGCACTCGACTACCTGGCAGCTTGGGAGATGCTCATCCTAAAAGGTAACTGGGGCGATTTCAAGGCTATCTTTAAGGCACGTCGCGCTTTTAAACGGTGGCGTCATGACTTTGACGTCGACCGTCAGACCATTCAGACATCGCGGGTAGCAAAAGAAATACCAGAGCAACGACACTTCTCATTGCTCTGGCAGTACTATGCACGAGGTCGCAAACGCTTCAGCGAATTGTAACCACCACTGGCTGCTCCACTTCTTTGCGCCAGGCTTTCAGGTAATCAAACCACTCCTTTGCCGAGTGATAGCCGAAGGACTCGTTGGCAGAAGTGTAGGTGACCTTGTAGAACATCTGGTTGCCTTTCACTTGTAGCACGTAGGCGTAATTGTCCTTGTTGGCGGGTTCCTCGCTGACGATGTTCTTTTGAGGAACGAGCACAGCCAGACCTACAGTTTCGCGCTTCCAGTTTATAGTATCGGTAGCGGGATAGTCCGTGCCCCAGCAGGCACGCAGTCCTTTCTTGTCACTGAACTCCTCAGAGTCCTTGACATTGATGATACCCGTCGAGAAGCGGTAGTCACTGACGTCTTTGTTAAAAAGCACTTCAACGTCCGTATCCCGATGCCCGGCATATTGAATATAGCGCAGGGTCATGTTGACGTTTGACGTTTGACGTTTCTGATTTGATGTTTCGGGAAGCTGCCAGCCTCGGTCAATCACTTCGACGATGGTGCGCAGCGGACCATAGCTGATGACACGCTGGGTGCGCGACTTCACGGGCTCTACCAGCGTGGGCTGCTGACCGTCCCAGCCTCGGAAGGCTCCTAAGCCAAACGTTTGACCTACCCACAGCACATCGTCGCCATAGCCACGAGCCTTCTGGTTGGCATCGGTATAGAACTGGGTTTCTTTAAGTTCCAGCTGTTTGTTGAATTTTCCATACAAGTCCAGCGTTTGGCGGGCATCGAAGTAGATGCGGATGCCGTTCAGCTCGCTTTCGAAATCTACACCGTGGTGGTGCTGTATATTATAGGTATAGGCAGCGTCGCCACGAGCCGTGAGCGATTCGATGTAGTTGTTCTGCTGGTTCTTCTTCAGCGTCTTGTCCTTGGAGTTTCCCAGCACCATTTCTGCGAATACGCGGGCAGGGTAGGATCGTGGCTCGCCAGTGGAAGACAGCGTGATGCTGTACTGCTTCTTCTCTTTCTTGTCCAAGTCGGCCAGGAAGCATAGTTCATCGAAAGTCTCGTCCTGGTTGAGGTCATCCAACTGACAGGGTATCTCCTGACCGTTGCAGGTGACCAGGGCAGAACGGACGTCGCCGTATGGGCTGAGGGTGATGACTACAGGGACGTCAGTACGTGCTGCCGACATGGGATTGCTGACGCTGACGGTGATGGTTTGTTGGGCATAGCCAGTGCTGCATAATGCAGCCAGCAGCCATAGGGATAGGGATTTCTTCATAGTTTGCGATTTGTTTAGTCCTTGCAAATTTCACACAAATAAACGGAAAAGGCCACAAACGACCATTCTTTTTTATCTTTTTTAGGTTAAAATTTGGTTTTTAAAATATTTTTTAGTAATTTTGCATCGGATTTTAACATTTAAGGTTGGATGGTACGTAGAATCTATGGCATATTGTTCCTCATGATGATACTGTGCGTCGGCTGCGAATGGCAGTTGAAGCCCAGCAACAATGGCGATGAGGACATCAAAGTTGCTATTGAGCGCTACGACCGCATAGAAGGTCTCTATCTGACCACCGGCGACTACTCGGCATTGCAGCAAATGTACACCAACTATCCCATGCAGACACGCATGCTGATAGAAGACATGCTGCATTTAGGCAAGGTTGACGACCCCGAAATCAATACCAAGTTCCTGCACTTCTTCCAGGACTCTACGCTACAGGCCATGCTCTATCGGGTACGTCAGCAGTATGTCGACATGGACGACATCAATGCCGACCTGACTGCTGCCTTCACCCGTCTGCACGAAGAACTACCCGCTGCCGAGCTGCCAGTCGTCTATACCCAGGTGGGGTCGTTCGACCAGAGCATCGTGATTGGTAATGGTACGCTGGGCATCAGCTTGGACAAGTATTTAGGTGCTGACTATCCGTTCTATTTAGAAAACTATACCGACGACCAGCGAAAGATGATGGTGCGCTCGATGATTGTGCCCGATTGTCTGGGCTTTTATTTGCTCAGCCTTTATCCCATTCCCTTCGAGCAGCGGCAGTCGCAGGAGTTGCGCGACCAGCACATGGGGCGCATCCAATGGGTGGTCAATCGTCTGATGGGCCGAAAGGTCTTCAGCAATACTTTTGTTCTGCAGGCCTCTGAGGTGATGAAACACCAAAAGAATTTGTCCATTGACCAGTTGCTTCGTTTGAATCAGCAAAAATAAAAATCTATTTTCCTTTTGGCATTTCGCTCACTTATTCGTACCTTTGACGTTCCGTCGAAAGTACTTTCGTTCGGAAATGCTCAAATAAATTTAGCATTTCGCTCACTTATTCGTACCTTTGACGTTCCGTCGAAAGTACTTTCGTTCGGAAATGCTCAAATAAATTTGGCATTTCGCTCACTTATTCGTACCTTTGCAATCCCAAAACGAAAATATTATGCCAGAACAAGGAAACAATACCAAGGGTGGCGCCCGCAACCGACGCCAACCAGTCGTTGACAGCAACTATGCTCACGTGCAGCCACAGGCCACCGATCTGGAGCGTGCTGTGTTGGGCGCCCTGATGATAGACAAGGATGCCTATGCCGTGGTGTGTGAGATGCTCTATCCTGAGAGTTTCTACGAACCCCGCAACCAGAAGGTCTATCGTGCCATCATGGAACTTGCGATGCGCGAGAATCCTGTTGACGTATGGACGGTGACAGAGCAGTTGGCCAAGCAGGGTGACCTGGAGGATGTGGGAGGTCCGGGATACGTCACAGAACTGTCGAGCCGCATCGCCTCGTCAGCCAATATCGAGTACCATGCCCGCATCATTGCCCAGAAGTCGCTGGCCCGCCAGCTCATCTCGTTTACTAGTCGCATCCAAGGTATGGCTTTCGACGAGACCGTCGACGTGGACGATCTGATGCAGGAGGCTGAGGGTTCGCTATTTGAGTTAGGACAGCGCAACATGAAGAAGGACTATACCCAGATAGACCCCGTTATCAGGAATGCCATTGAGGTCATCCAGAAGGCTGCTGCCAACAAGGACGGTCTGACGGGCGTGCCTACCGGTTACCATAAGCTGGACGACATCACGTCGGGCTGGCAACCCTCCGACCTTGTCATCATTGCCGGTCGCCCGGCCATGGGTAAGACGTCGTTTGCTCTCTCGATGGCTAAGAATATCGCCGCCGACTATCAGGTGCCGATGGCTTTCTTCTCGCTAGAAATGTCGAACGTTCAGTTGGTGAACCGCCTTATTTCCAATTGCTGTGAGATTCAGGGCTCGAAGATACTGAACGGTCAGCTACATCCCGACGAGTGGGATCGTCTGGACAAAAACCTGAACCACCTGTTGGGAGCTCCGCTGTATGTCGACGACACTCCGGGACTGTCTGTCTTTGAACTGCGTACCAAGGCACGCCGACTGGTTCGTGAGCATGGAGTGAAGATTATCATGATTGACTACCTGCAGCTGATGAATGCCAATGGCATGCGCTTTTCCAGTCGTCAGGAGGAGGTCAGCGTCATCTCACGCTCGCTGAAAGGACTGGCCAAGGAACTGGATGTCCCTATCCTGGCGCTGTCGCAGTTGAACCGTGGCGTCGAAAGTCGTGAGGGTCTGGAGGGTAAGCGCCCGCAACTCTCTGATCTGCGTGAGTCGGGAGCCATCGAGCAGGATGCCGACATGGTACTCTTCGTACACCGTCCCGAATACTACCATATCTATCAGGATGACAACGGTCGTGACCTTCACGGTATGGCACAGATCATCATTGCCAAGCATCGTAAGGGTGCTACTGGCGATGTGCTGCTGACGTTCCGCGGCGAGTTTACACGTTTCGAGAATCCAGAAGACCGTCGTCTCAGCTCCAAGAGCAGTAGTAACGAAGGAGGTGGTGAGATTATCGGTAGCAGAATGAATGGCGACCAGCAGTCTGCTACTACTGAGTCGCCATTTGCGGGGGATGCTCCTGATGGACCGTTACCGTTTTAGGTTGTACGTTAAACGACAATTGTAAAACGGGGGATTAGTTGGAGTATTTGTCAATGAATTTCTGGGCTTGGCTGTCGCCAAGCTCTTTTGCTTTCGTCAGGTTCTGCAGGCCGTCCTGCTTGAGTCCCTTGATACACTGGGCAATTCCTTTCATCAGGTAGCCGTCGCTTACTTCCGGCGCCAAGCGGATGCACTCTTCAGCACTTGCAAGAGCCTGGTCGGTCAGGCTGACGCGCAGCTCGTAGCTGGCCTTTTCGGCCCATAACTCGGCATTAGCGGGTTCCAGCGTCACCAGGTCCTGCATGTCGTTGATGGCCAGCTGGTAGCGGCGGCAGTCCATAGATAGCTGGGCATGCAGGCGCAGATAGGGTGCCGCCGTCTTGACATAGGGCTTGGAGAAGGTGACGAGTGCGCTGTCGAGCAGGGCCAGGGCAGCCTTCTTATCGTCCAGCTGTATCTTGCATTGGGCGGCAGCATAGAAGTTCTCGGCATTACGCAGGGGGCCCTGCTGCAGTTCTTCGTAGATGGCATAGGCATCGGCATACTTTTGCATGGCATACAGCAGCTGTGCCTGTTGCAGTCGGTAGACCGGCTCGGGTTTGATATGATAAGCCTCCTGCGACTCCTGAAGTGCGCGCTCCAGCGTCCAACTCTCGTAGGGTTTGTCAGTTTGGTAGACTACCTTCTGGTAGATGAGTTGTGCATACTGGTAATGGGTGTTGTCGGGAGCGTCGCTGACTTTGAGAGCTTGTCGCATGTCCTCCTCGGCAGCAGCAAACTCACCCTTGTCAACATGGGTTCGGGCACGATAGATGTAGCCATCGGCTGCCTGCGGGAATTTGGTTATGAAGCGCTCCACCAACTGTTCGAACTGTTCTGTCGTCATCGACGACGATGCCATCAACAGTGTCAGCAAGGCCTCATCCTGCTTTTCGGGCAAAGCCTTGGGAATGGAAGTCTGCTGCAGCGTGGGGTCGTTCATACTGAAACTACTGACATGCTGGGCATTGGCGTAGTTGGCACTGACAGCATAACTTGAGGTTTCGGTGGCGCTGGCAGAGGGCTGGAGGATGCCTAACACCTGACCCTCGTCGTTCAATACGGGACAACCGGCATACTGTTCGGTAGTCTGCATGGATAGGGTATAGAAGGCGTATTTGCCCTCGAAGTCCTGGGTTTGGCTGACGGTGCCTTGCTGGCAGGCTGGAGCTTTCTTTGCGCTGTAGGGCAACAGCCATACCGTACTGCCATTGCTGGCAGGTGTGGCAGCTAACGTCAGGACAGCAGCCTTCTTGACAGCAACCTGGAACTTGGCCACATCGTAGATGCCGTTAGCACCCATGATGCAGTCTACAGGCCACTCCTTGCCTTGGGCATCGATGACGACGGCACGCTGTGCTCCCTTGAAGGGCGTAAAGGGACTCACGGCCTCACCTTGTTCGCTGATGAAGAAACCGTTTGCACTACTCAGCAACGATCCGTCGGCTTTGAAAGTCTTTAGCGTGAAGACAGCCTGAGAAGCTTTCTTGGCCCAAGACTGTGCCCCTACGGGGCTAAATAAAAAACAAAAAAGAAAAAATAATAAACCTCGCGGACATTGGAAATAGATATAGTCCCCCCAAGCCTTTATGATACTTTTCTCTTTTTGGGCAATATTACAAATCATCTCTTGATTACTTTGATTATTAATTCGTTGTTATTATTATTTTTATTTCTTATTTTTTTATTTATTATTTAGGCTTAAGGCCGCAACAGTTCTTTTGCATTTCGGATGGCAGCATCCGTCACGCTGCTGCCGCTCAGCATCTGGGCGATTTCCTGGATGCGCTCCTCTTGGGTCAACTCCTGCATGCTGCTAATGGTACCTTGCGCTGTCTCTTCCTTCATGACGCGGTAGTGATGACTGCCTAAGGCTGCAATCTGCGGCAGGTGGGTGATAGAGATGACCTGACGCTCGTGGTTGCCCATCTCCTGCATAATGCCAGCCATCTTTTCCGCTATCTTGCCGCTGACACCCGTATCAATCTCGTCAAAGATGATGGTAGGCAGTTTGACGGCACCGCTGATCATGGCTTTCAGCGACAGCATCACACGGGCTATCTCACCGCCGGATGCCACCTGGGCAACGGGCTGGAGTGGGGTAGAGGCATTAGCAGAGAAGAGGAACGACACATTGTCCTGTCCCTGGCGTCCCAGCTCGCCACGGCTGATGGAGACCTCGAAACGAACGTGGGGCATACCCATCGGCACCAACCGCTGGCGCAGTTGTTCCTCAATGTCCTTGGCAGCCTGCTGGCGCAGCTTCGTCAGCTTGTCGGCCTGCTGCTGGCATTGGGATGTCAGCTGTTGGCATTGTGCCTCCAGTTCCCTGACGGCCTCGTCGCTATTTTCTATGTTGCTGAGCTTCTGTGCCAGGTTGTCACGCAGGGCTATCAGTTCGCCGACGGTCTCTGCGTGGTATTTCTTCTCCAACTCATACAACTTGTCTAAACGGTTTTGTACACGGTCCAGCTCCGAGGGGTCGAAGTCGGTATTCTCCAACAGGCTGCTCACCTCGTCGGCAACGTCTCTAAGTTCAATGCGACAGCTCTCTATGCGTTCTGTCAACTCGGCCGATGCAGGCAGCACCTGACGGATGCCGTCCAAAGCCTGTATGGCAGTCCGCATCTGACTGATGGCTCCGGACTCCTGGCTGCCCGACTCCTGTCCGTTCAGGGCGTTGTCAGCCTCGTAAAGGGCCGTCTTGATGTCCTCGGCATGTTCCATGGTCTCGTTCAGCTGTTCCAGCTCCTCCTGTTCACCTTCCGCCAGATGGGCGCTGGCCAGCTCCTCATACTGGAACTGCAGAAAGTCCTGTTGCTGGCTGTTTCGCTCGATGTCGGCCTTCAGCTCCTGCAGCTGGCTCTGAGCGGTCTGCAACTGACCGTAGGTCTGTTGGTATTCTGCCAGCTGCTGCTGGTCCTGGGCAATGATGTCCACCACCTCCAGCTGGAAGTTCTGCTTGTTCAATAGCAGGTTCTGGTGTTGCGAATGAACGTCAACCAATTGTTCTCCCAATTCTTTTAACAGGTTGAGGCTCACGGGCGTATCGTTGACAAACGCACGGCTCTTGCCTGCTGCCGTCAGTTCTCGTCTGATGATGGTGTCCTCGGCATCGTATGCGATGTCGTTGTCGTCAAACAGCGTTTGCATCTGGTAGCGTGACAAGTCAAAATGAGCCTCGATGATGCATTTGTCCGCACCTTGTTTGATGCTTTTCGAGTCTGCGCGCTGTCCCAGCAGCAAACCGATAGCCCCCAGGATGATGCTCTTTCCCGCACCCGTCTCACCAGTAATGACCGAGAATCCCGGATGCAGCTCGATATCCAGCAGGTCTATCAGCGCATAATTCTTGATATATAGTTGTGTCAGCATCCTTAACTACTTAAAACTTCCTTAACTACTGCTTAATCTTGTTCCAGGCGTCGCTTTGTGCGGCGTTGATGTTGAAGAGAATGTCATAGACCGCCTCTTTTTCCTTCTGCGTACCCTTGCCCTTGTAGATGTTGGCCAGTTCGTCACGCTTGTAGTCCGTCCAAATCTGTGGCAGCAGACTGAGAGGTTTCTCCTCGTGGGCCTTCTTCAGGTTCTCCAGTGCCGTACTGATATTAGTACGTCCGCGCTCGACGTTGTTGGCCATTTCGTCCAACCCCGTGCGATAGTAGTCGTATTGCAACTGGCGGAAGGGCTTCATGGCTTCGTCCAGATAGTCGTTGATGATGGCAAAGCGGTTGCGGCTATTCTCAAAGGCTTTCCATCCCGAGAATCCCAAGTCTTGGGCATTGTTGGTCAAATGCATGCAGCGCTGCAGAATGTCTGTGCCGCCCAAGGGTGCAAAGGAGTCCAGGTCGAGTCCGATGATGAGGTAGGCGTAATATGCCAGGAGTGCCGTCAACTGGTTGTCGATGGTTTCTTCCATGAAGTTCAGCTGGTCGAACTGTGCAAAGTCGAAATTGAAGTCAGCGTCCTTGTTGTTATATAAGGTACTGGTGTAGGCAGAGTTGTAGACAGGACGGTTGGCCTGTATCATAGCCGTACACGTGAAGCGGTTGTTGGCCTTGTCGTACTTGGTCACGGTCAGGTTGAAGTTCACACTGATGCGTTCGTTCTGCTGAAACTGCAGCTCTGTCCACTGGTGGTCGTTCATCCATTGTTCCACGGTCTGCTGCAGGTTCTCGAACACGCTCTTCTCTGAGCCTTCCACTGCCGAGCTATTGATGTTGAATTTAACCAGCAATTCCTGTGCCGTTGCTGAAAGGGTCATCCCTGCCAGCAGGCCTGTCGCCAGCACGAAACGCCTGATTGTCTGTAGCTGCTGTTTCAACCTTTGCATGTTATTGTTCATTTTGAGTTGCAAAGGTACGAATAAGTGAGCGAAATGCCAAATTTATTTGGGCATTTCCGAACGAAAGTACTTTCGACGGTACGTCAAAGGTACGAATAAGTGAGCGAAATGCCAAATTTATTTGGGCATTTCCGAACGAAAGTACTTTCGACGGTACGTCAAAGGTACGAATAAGTGAGCGAAATGCCAAATTTATTTAGGCATTTAAATTTATTCGGGTATTTTCTTGCATATTTGACTTACTTTTGCTAACTTTGCCAAATCATTTTACTGCTTAGGCAAAACTAAAAACTAAAACAAAACGTATGAAAGACTTAAAAATGTACATTAACGGCCAGTTCTGCGAAAGCTCGAACGGCCAGTGGATTGACGTGTTGAACCCCTCTACCGAGGAAGTTATCTCCCGTCAGCCTGAAGGAACCCTTGAAGATGTCAACCGTGCCTTGGATGCAGCCCGTGCTGCCCAGAAAGCCTGGGGCAAGACGCCCGCCATCGAGCGTGCCCAGTATCTGTTGAAGATGGCCGACGGCATCAAGAAGCGCGAGAAGGAATTTACGGAAATCATTATGCGTGAGCAAGGTAAGACGCGCACATGGGCGTCCATCGAAGTGGGCGCTACCATCGCTTACTTTGAGTATATGGCCACCTTCGCCCGCCATATCGAGGGAGAGATTATTCCCTCTGACCGTCCCAATGAGACCATCCTGCTGTCGAAGAAACCCATCGGTGTCGTGGCTGGCATCCTGCCCTGGAACTTCCCCTTCTTCCTCATTGCCCGCAAGGCCGGTGCTGCACTCATTGCCGGATGTACCATCGTCATCAAGCCCTCGCAGCTCACACCTGAGAACTGTACCGAGTTTGCCAAGGTTGTCGACGAGACGGGTCTGCCCGCAGGTGTCATCAACATCGTGACAGGTAAGGGTAGCGTCATCGGTAACGAGATGGCTGGCTCGCCCAAGATCGACATTGTCAGCGTGACGGGTTCCGTGGGTGCCGGCGAGAGCATCATGGCTGCTGCCTCGAAGAACATCACCAAGGTCAGCCTTGAGTTGGGTGGTAAGGCTCCGGCCATTGTCATGAAGGATGCCGACCTGGAGCGTGCAGCCCAGTGGATTGTCGACAGCCGTATTGGCAACAATGGCCAGATTTGCAACAATGCCGAGCGCGTCTATGTCCAGAAGGAGGTCAAGGAGGCTTTCACCAAGATTCTGGTCGAGAAGATGAAGGCTGTCAAGGTGGGCGATGTTTGTGCCGACGAGAGCGTCGACATGGGTCCACTGGTCGAGGCCCGCGCCTTAGAGAGTGTTACCGAGAAGGTGGAGCGTGCCATCAAGCAGGGTGCCAAGCTGCTGTGTGGCGGTCACCGCGTCGGCGAGAAGGGTTACTTCTATGCCGCTACCGTGCTGGATGACTGCCGTCAGGACATGGACATCATCCACGAGGAGACCTTCGGTCCCGTCATTCCGCTCGTCGAGTTTGACACGCTGGACCAGGCTATCGAGTGGGCCAACGACTGCGAGTACGGTCTGGCATCGAGCATCTTCACCAAGGACCTGAACGTTGCTGTCAAGGCCTGCCGCGAACTGGAGTTTGGTGAGACCTACATCAACCGCGAGCACTTCGAGGCCATCCAGGGCTTCCACGCTGGCGTGAAGAAGTCGGGCATCGGTGGTGCCGACGGCAAGCACGGCGTTGACGAGTACCTCGTCACCCACGTCACCTACCTCGACACCTGGGACGACATGTAATTCGTAGCTGCTATAAACTAAATAAGGTGGGTGTGCCAACTGACTGGCACACCCACCTTATATTATATAGGGTTACTATCAATGTCGTCTTAGTCTTGCAGGGCGACGGCGAAGTATACCTTCTTGCCGGTAGGCATGATACCCTGGATGTAGAGCACGGGCTCCTTCGACGTTGAGGCAGTCTTGACAGCTTCCTGCAGGTCTTCGATGGTCTTCATCGCCTCATCGTTGACACGCTGGATGATGAAACCCTGCGGAACACCAGCCTCTTTCAGCCTGCCTCCGCTGATCTTCGTCACCTGCAGACCGTAGCTGATGCCCAGCTGCTCCTTCTGCGAGTCGGTGATGGCGCGGAACTGGCCGCCCAGCACGTCGAGGTCAGCATTCTTCACCACTTTCGTGTTGCCCTGTTCGTTCTTCAGCGTCAGCGTGGCACTCTTCTCCTTCTTGTCGCGCAGGTACTTGACCACGACTTTGTCACCAGGACGCTTCTGGGCAATGATAGCTTGCAGGTCGCCCATGGTCTTTAACTTCTTACCTGCCACCTCGGTGATGACATCCTCCTTTTGCAGACCTGCAACATCGGCGGCACCGTCCTCGATGACCTTGTCAATGCGTACACCTTCCATCGTACCATAGTCCTTGACATCCTTGTCCTGATCCTTCATGGCGTCGACATAGTCTTTCACACTTCCACCCTGGATGCCAATCATGGCACGCTGGTACGAACCGTACTTCTTGAAGTCCTCGACGGCCTTGTTCATGATGGCTGTGGGGATAGCGAAACCGTAGCCGATGTTAGAGCCAGTCTGCGAATAGATCATGGCGTTGATGCCAATGAGTTCGCCGCGAGTGTTGACGAGTGCACCACCCGAGTTGCCCTGGTTGATGGCAGCGTCCGTCTGAATCATCGACGAGACACCCTGTCCCATCGAACGGGCCTTTGCCGAAACGATACCAGCGGTTACGGTATTGTTCAGTCCGAGGGGATTACCCACGGCCAGCACCCATTCACCCACCTTCACGTCGTCCGAGTTGGCCACGGCGATGGCGGGCAGGTCCTTCGCGTCAATCTTGATAAGTGCCAGGTCGGTAGTCTTGTCGGCACCGATGATACGGGCGGAATACTCCTTCGAGTTCTCATTTAGGGTCACTGTCAGTTCGTCAGCACCATCCACAACGTGGTTGTTGGTGACGATGTATCCGTCAGCCGAAATGATAACACCTGAACCTGCTGCTGCACGCTTCGGGGTCTGCACCTGGCGCTGGCGGCGTCCGTTGTTGCCCTGTCCACGTCCGAAGAAACCGCCGAACGGATCGCTGAAGAAGTCCTCAAACGGGTCGGAATACTCGACGGTCTGCACCTTCGAGTTGACGACTGACTTGATGTAAACCACCGACGGCAGCGACTTTTCTGCTGCGTAGGTCAAATCTACGGGTTGTCCTGGTGCGACGGAGGCTACTGCGGGAGCGGCCTGAGTCTTGTTGCACGATGCTGCCGAGAACGCCACAACAATCATGTAGACGGCCGGCATAAAGCTCTTTACAATCTTTTTCATCATTTTGTTTTTCAATTTAAAATATTTGTTAGTGATTACTTTTTCTCTGTCAGGCTATGCGCCTTTGTCGTTTGACGGTGCAAATATAGGCGCAAAAAATGAAATTGCGACAAAATGTCATGAATATTTGTCGCAATTTAACACTTTACCCTCAATGCTTAACGGCTGTTAGAAATTAACGCTTGAAATGTGAAAATACTGACAAAATTAACTATTATTCGCTTCTTTAGTTGTTTATTTGGTGCTAACGGTATGTTTATTTGTTCTCGCTATTTCCTGTCAGTTGTTATTTTTGAACTCTTTATGTATTCCTTCTTGTCATTGACAAAACTCTTAATATACACAGAACGAAAAACGAATATGGTAACGATTGCATTGCAACGCCACACTCTCAAAGAGAGAACGCCACACTCTGCACCTTTAGGTCAGAGAATGACACGAATACGAAGAAGAGCGCATATCTATGGTCAGAATTCCGAGTATGTCTAAATCAGCAGATAGGTGACCACACAACAGATAAACGCCACAGGGAAAAGCCCCAGACGGAACCATGCTGCCACCAAACCAGCC
>Ga0247611_10002088_pt1 | contig 33637 bp, 31 predicted proteins | sample 177DNAGHGhighgp2_FD_192422 | JGI IMG/M metagenome (GOLD analysis project Ga0247611, IMG submission 192422) | Sheep rumen microbial communities from Palmerston North, Manawatu-Wanganui, New Zealand - 1770 DNA GHGhigh gp2 | ecosystem: Host-associated > Mammals > Digestive system > Stomach > Rumen... | reverse complement strand
ATACCCTCTAGTTTAAAGAGTAAAACATACCCAATAATTTAGAGAAGGATTTAACATACCCGCTAGTTTGTTGAACCAAAAGAATTAAAGGCGATACTAAAACAGTATCGCTTTTATAATTTTCATTTATCAATTAATAGTCATATATAATTTTCTCTTATATTTATAATAATAAATAACAATAGCCATATTTATTGTTTTTTTAAGTCTATAATGTTATAATTTTATTGATTTTAAGGAGGATTTATTATGATTAGAATCGGAATTTATGGATATGGAAATTTAGGTAGAGGTGTAGAAGCCGCTATTAAGAATAGTAAAGATATGGTTTTAGTTGGTGTATTTACTAGACGTGATCCATCAACTGTAAAAACAGAAACAAATGCACCTGTATTTAGTGCAAATGGCATTTTAGATTATAAAGATAAAATAGATGTATTAGTTTTATGTGGAGGAAGTGCTACTGACCTACCAGTACAAACACCAGAATTAGCTAAAAACTTTAATGTAGTTGATTCATTTGATACTCATGCAAGAGTATTAGAACATTTTAAAAATGTAAATAAAGCTGCTAAAGATAGTAAGCATATTGGTGTTATTTCAGTTGGTTGGGATCCAGGATTCTTCTCAATTTTAAGATTATATTCTAATGCATTCTTACCTAATGGTTGTGATTATACATTCTGGGGTAAGGGAGTAAGTCAAGGACATAGCGATGCAATTAGAAGAATTGATGGAGTTTTAGATGCTAAACAATATACAGTACCTGTTAAAGCTGCACTTGATGCTGTTAGAAGTGGTGCTAATCCAGAATTAACAACAAGACAAAAGCATACAAGATTATGTTATGTAGTTGCTAAAGAAGGTGCTGATAAAGCAAAAATTGAAAAAGAAATAAAAGAAATGCCTAACTATTTTGCTGATTATGATACAACAGTACATTTCATTTCTTTAGAAGAATTAAAAGAAAAGCATTCAGGAATGCCTCATGGTGGACATGTAATTAGAACAGGTGCAACAGGACTTGGTAATCAATATAAAGATATGATTGAATTAACACTTGAATTAGATAGTAATCCATTCTTTACAGGTTCAATTTTAATTAGTTTTGCTAGAGCATGTTATAGATTAAATAAAGAAGGAAACAGCGGATGCTTAACAGCATTTGATATTGCGCCTAAATATTTAATTGAAAAAGATTATGAAGAAATTCTAGGACACTTATTATAATATGAAAATTAAAATAATAGATAAAATATTATCTATTTCTAAAGTAAAATACATAAAATCGTTAGATTTTAATCAAGAATTCTTATTTATCTCAAAAACAGATAATGAAATATCTATAGTTCATGATAAGGATTATAAATTAGAAGAAGTTATAGAAGAATCTAATTATTGGAGATCATTTAGGGTAGATGATGTACTTGATTTTAATTTAATTGGAATTATAAAAAAGATATCAACATTACTAGCAAATAACAACATTCCAATCTTTGTTGTATCAACATATGATACTGATTATATTATGGTTATGGAAGAAAACTTTAATAAAGCCATTAAATTATTAAAAGAAAATAATTATGAAATAGATTAAAAGCGTTTTGAGAACGCTTTTTTCTTTACACAAATAAAAAATCTTGTATAATATCATATCTGTAAGGAGATGATAATATGTCTACTGCAAGAAAAGTATTAATGATTATTGCCTTTATTGCATCATTATTTGCTTTGATAGGTTTTGGTATTTGTGCTATAGTATTCTTTGCAGCAATGAACAATGAAGAAGTTTTACAAAAAGTAATGGATGGATTAAATAGATCATCATACACTATCGAAGAGGCTAAGAATTATATGTTAGCACTTGGAATTACTTTTAGTATTTTTACTTTATTTGAATTATTAAATGCATGCTTATCAATTAAAGCTGTTAAATCAAGCAGAGCTGGATTAATGATCTTAAATATTGTTTTTGGATTCTTATCAGGAATATATATCAATATTCTTGGCGGAATATTTGGACTAGTAGATGGAAAGAAAGACTAACAAAAAATTAGTTTTTCTTTTTTTTATTATGTTATATAATATAATAAAGGAGTGATTTTATGAAAATTGCAAAAAGAATATTATTTTTAGTTTCAGGCATTTTATCTATTTTTGCTTCAGTTACATTTGCTATTTTATCAATTTGTTTTATTGCATTTTCTAACAACGAAGAAGCAATGCAAGAATTAGCAGATGAAAGTACTGATGGAGTAACTCCAGAAGCATTTCAAGCAGTGTTCTTAGCCTTAGGAGTTATGTTTGTTGTCTTCCTAATAGCTGCTATAATTAATATAATTTTAAGCTTTAAGGGTAGAAATAGTGATAGCAAGGGTGTAATGATAGCAAATATTGTCTTTGGAGCAATTTCTGGTATTGTTATAAATATAGTTGCGGCTATATTCGGTTTAATTGCTAGAAATCAAGGAAATAGTTCACCAAAAATAGAAAATGAATATTAAAAGGAAAAAGCACTTCGGTGCTTTTTTCTTTTCTATTAATAAAAAATATAATATAATTATATTATGAAGGTTGTGATATTATGAAAAAGCAAATATTTAATCCGTATTTACCATTAAATGAATTTATTCCTGATGGTGAACCACATGTATTTAATGATAGAGTATATGTATATGGATCTCACGATAAAGAGGGTGGAGATACTTTTTGTATGTTAGATTATGTAGTATATTCTGCCTCTATTTATGATCTTTCAAACTGGCGCTATGAAGGAATAAGCTATGAAGCTAAAAATGATCCAAATTTTAAAGAGCGCCCTTATATGTATGCTCCTGACTGCGTAAAAGGTAACGATAATAATTATTACTTATATTATGCAATGAGTGGATATAGAGGTGTTGGAGGATATTTTGGACCTATTAGTGTAGCTAAAAGTAGTAAACCTACTGGACCATTTAAATTTATTGGTTTTGTAAAATATAAAGATGGTAGATTAATGATTGATTACATACCTTTTGATCCTGCAGTAATGAATGATAATGGCGTAATTAGACTATATTATGGAACGCAATATGATTATGAAGAAAACTTAGAAGTATTTTTAAATAATGATGAACTTATTACTTTAGAAGCTAATATGTTTGGTAAAACAAAAGAAGAAATAATAGAATATGCTAAGCGTGATAGTGCAAATGGAGCTGTTATGGCTATTTTAGAAGATGATATGATTACAGTTAAAGAAAAGCCTAAGCATATTATTCCATATAATACAAAAAACACTAGCTTTGAAGCTCATCCTTTTTTTGAGGGTTCATCAATTAGAAAGTTTAACAATAAATATTATTTCATATATTCATCTAAACAAAATCATGAATTATGTTATGCAATAAGTAATTATCCTGATAAAGATTTTAAGTTTATGGGTACTTTAGTATCAAATGGTGATATAGGATATAATGGTAGAAGTGAAGAAAATAGACTTAATATGACAGGAACTACACATGGTTCTATTGAATATATTAATGGTAAATATTATATTTTTTATCATAGACTAACACACAAATCTGATTATTCTAGACAAGGTTGTGCAGAAGAAATATTTATGAATAGTGATGGAACATTTAATCAAGTAGAAATAACTAGTTGCGGTTTAAATGGAGGAGCATTAAAAGCAAAAGGAAAATATAGTAGTTGTATTGCATGTAATATAACAAATGGGGCTATGCCACATGGTTCAAACAAAATATTTACTGAACATTTTCCAAATGTTACTAATGATAAAGATTTAAGATTTATAGGTGAAATTACTGATAAAACTTTAATAGGATTTAAATATTTTAAATATGACCACAATAAAAAGTTCAAATTTACTTATAGAGGTTTAGCAAATGGATTTATTACTATATTACAGGATATAGATAATCCAATAAAAAAGGTAAAAATCACTCCATCTAGCGATTTTTCTACTATTGAATTAGATATAGATTTTATTGATGGAATAAAAGCATTATATTTATATTTTGAAATAGATGGACTAGTTGATTTATTAGATATTAGTTTTTAGTTAACTATAAGTTAAATAAATGTTTACAAATGTAGTACAAGAGTGGTATAATTACAATTGTAGGAGGCGATTTTATGGAAAAGAAACTTACAATTGAACAAAAGAAATATAAAGGTGAATCATCTGTAGTATCAGCAAGATTGCCTTTAGAATTAATTAAAGAAATCGATAGAGTAGCAAACGAATCTGGTAGAACTAGAAATGAAATATTACTTTTATGTTTAGAATTTGCATTAGAAAATTTAGAGATTAAAGGAGAAAAATAATTATGGCAAAAGAAGAGTTAATTAGCGTTATTAAATATGAAGGACCAAATGATGTATTAATTTGGAAATATCCTAAAGAAGATTTCCATTTAGGTAGTCAGTTAATCGTTCATGAATCACAAGAAGCAATATTCTTTAGAGATGGTAAAGCACTTGATTTATTTGGTGCAGGTAGACATACTTTAACTACTCAAAAATTACCACTTTTAGATAAGATTTATAAGATTCCAACTGGTGGAGAAGAAATATTCCATACAGAAGTTTACTATATAAATAAGGTTTTACATACAAATGTAAAATGGGGTACTGATTCAAAGGTTAGAATGTTTGATCCTATTTCAGGTTTATCAGTTGACCTTGGAGCAAGTGGTGAATTTACACTTACTGTTAGTGATTCAAGAAAATTATTAATTAAATTAGTAGGTACAACTAGTTCACTTAAAACACAAGATATCGTTGATACTAATATTTATGATGTTAGAGTATTAACTGGTAAATTTAGAGCTTTAGTTGTTAGTAAGGTAAAAGCTATTTTATCTAGAATAATTACTGAAAATAAAATAAATATTTTAGAAGTAGATGCACATGTTGAAACTATTGGTAATGCATTAAAGAATGAAATTAATGAAGTATTTGATGAATATGGTTTATATATTCCTGAATTCTATGTAAATAATATCATTACTCCAGATGATGATCCTAATTTCAGGAAGATGAGAGAACAATATGCTGAAAAATACTTATTAGTTAAAGATGAACAAATCAAAAAAGATGTTGCTCTTGCTGAACAACAAAGAAGAATTGTTGAAGCTCAAACAGGTGCTCAAGAAGAAATCATTAAGGCTCAAGCTAGTGCTGAAGCTTATAGACTAAAAGCACAAGCTGAAGCTCAAGAAATGCAAATGAAAGGCTATACATACCAACAAGAAACTCAAAGACAAGTTGGTGTTGGAGCTGTTGAAAATATGGGCAAAGGTGGAGGCTCTGGAAGTGGAGCTGGCATTGGTGATGTAGTAGGTGTAGGTGTTGCACTTGGTGCATTAGGTGGAGTAGTAAATGTTGCTAAAGATGCTATGAAACCAGTATTTGAAGATACAAAAGAAATGGGCGCTAATGTAGGTGCTGCCTTAAAAGATAGTTGGAATTGTCCTACATGTGGTAAAGTTGGTATTACTACTAAGTTCTGTCCTGAATGTGGAAGTAAAAGACCAGAAGCTACTAGTTCATGGACTTGTCCATCTTGTGGAACAATAAATAAAGGAAAATTCTGTACAGAATGTGGCGCAAAGAAGCCAGAAAATACAACTTGGGACTGTGAATGTGGCCAAAAGAATATAACAGGCAAATTCTGTCCAAACTGCGGAAAGAAGAAAGGTGAATAATTATGAATAAAGGATTAAAAATTTATTTTGCTATTGTTGCAATAATAGCTATTATGTTTTCAGTTTTAGCTTTTGCAATTCCTTTTGAAAAGAAAAACTTTGCAGCATTTATTACTGCTTATATAGGTGTAATTGTTGCTCTACTTGTACAATGCTATGTTGGTTTCTTAGTATTTAAAAAATCAACTACTTTAAGAAGTAAAATATATGGTATTCCAGTAATTAGAGTAAGTGTAATTTATTTTATACTTCAATTAATCACTTCAATTTTATTAATTGTTATTAATATTTTTGTAGCAGTACCTGTATTCATTCCTGTAGTTATTTTAGTTATTTTAACTGGTTTAGCTGCTATTGGTGTATTATTAACTATTGGCGCAAAAGATATAATTGAAAGTATTGAAAAAGAAGAAAAAGCAAAAACTGAATTTATGAATAATTTCAAAATTGAAGTTGAATCACTTGAAAATAAATCAAGTGATGAAGCATTCAATAAAGACATTCATAAATTTGTTGAAAAAGTTAAATATAGTGATCCTATGAGTGCTAATGAACTTGTAGATGTTGAAAGTGAAATCTCTACAAAATATCGCACTTTAAAAGATAACATTTTAAGCGATAAAATAGATGATGCTAAAAAAGATTTAATTGAAATTAATGATTTAGTTGATAAAAGAAATAGATTATGTAAGTTAAATAAGTAGTAAATGAGGTGATCCTATGGGATCTTGTAGATGTAAAATGTGCGGTGGTCATATTCATTATGACGAAAATGTAAGTGTTGCAACATGTGAATTCTGTGGTACAGAACAAACAATAGTTAGAACAGATGATGCAAAAAAAGTAAATCTTTTTAATAGAGCAAATGCCTTAAGAAGAGAAAATGAATTTGATAAAGCACAATTAACATATGATAACATTTTAATAGACGAACCTAATAATGCAGAGGCCCACTGGGGCATCTGCTTATGTCGTTATGGGATTCAATATGTTGATACTAAAAATGGTAAAAAGGTCCCTATGTGTCATAGAACTGCAATAAAATCTATTTTTGATGACCTAGATTATAAAGAAGCTATTAGTAATAGTGATGTAGTTGCTAAAAGAGTATATGAAGCCGAAGCTAAAGTAATTGATAAAATACAAAAGGATATATTATCGATTTCTCAAAAAGAAGAACCATACGATATCTTTATTAGTTATAAAGGTCATGATGAAAATAATAATATAACAATAGATTCTATTAAGGGTGAAGAAATATATAATGAACTTACAAAAAGAGGATATAGAGTATTCTTTTCAAAAATAACTCTTAAAGATAAAGATACATCTATATATGAACCATATATATTCGCAGCTTTAATGAGTTCAAAGGTAATGTTATCTATTGCATCAAAAAAAGAATACTATGAATCTATTTGGGAAAAGAATGAATGGATTAGATTCTTAAGCCTTATGAAAGATGATCATAACAAATATTTAATCCCTTGTTACATTGATATAAGCCTAAAAGATTTACCAAGTGAATTTATGGCACTACAAGCTTATGATATTAGTGATAGTGGCTATTTAGAGGGATTAATTGAAAAAATAGATAAACTATTTAAAATTAGAAAAAAAGCAATTATTGATACTGAACAAGCTGTTTTAAAAGAAAAAGCTGCAGCTAAAATAAGTGTTGAAAATAATATAGGTAGAATTAGTTTATTTGTTAATGATGGTAGTTTTTTACAAGCATATAATCTAGCTAATAAAGTACTTGATACAGATTACACTTGTGCTCAAGCTTACTATTATAAGATGCTTGCTAATCATGAGTGCGCAAATGATGAAGAGTTTATTAAAAAAAGAATTAATGTAGATGAAGATAAAGACTATGAAAAGGCCTTGATGTTTGCGGATACTGATTTAAAGAATAGATTAAATAATATTAAAGAAAAAATTAATGAAGGCTTAATAGAAGATGAAAAGAATAAGCTAATTAATAATATTGAAACTAATATTAAAAATAATAAATTTGTTGAAGCATATAACTTATTAAACGGATTGGATAAGTTTGAAGAAACTGATTCATTAAAACTAAAATATAAGGATGATATATATTATTCTGGTGTAGAAAAAGAAACTAAAAAATCTTACGATGAAGCCATTTCTATATTATCTATCTTAGGAGATTATAAAGATTCTTTAGCAAAAATAGATAATATGAAATATATTTTAAGAGTAATAGGTGAGTGTAAAAGATGTGATGAATTATCACAATCTGTTGAAAAGAGAATTAGGCGTATTAAAGAAAGTAGAATATATGATGATGAAACAATAAATTCTATTAAGAAGAGTTTAGATGAAATTAAACAATTAGAATTATGTGATTATTCTATGGAAATGTTTAATAATTTATCAAAAGAAGTTAAACCGATACTTGAAAAAAGAGAAACTATAAAAAAAGCATCTAAGATAGTAGTAATATCTTTAGTTGCAATTACTATTATTGTAGTTATAGTAGTATTTTGTTTATGGATAAAATAGTATAAGGAGTGATACTATGGGTTCTTGCAGATGTAAGATGTGTGGCGGTCATATTCATTATGATGATAATTTAACAGTTGCTACATGTGAATACTGTGGTACTGAACAAACAGTATTTAGAACTGATAATGCAAAACAACTTAATCTTTTTAATAGAGCTAATACTTTAAGAATGCAAAATGAATTTGATAAGGCACAGCTCACATATGATAATATCTTAATTGATGACCCTACTAATGCAGAAGCCCACTGGGGTATTTGCTTATGCCGTTATGGCATTGAATATATTGATGCTCCAAAAGCAAAGAAAAAAATACCTACTTGTCATAGAGCAGTAATAAAAAGTATTTTTGATGACTTAGATTATAAGGAAACTATTGCTAATAGCGATGTTGTTGCTAAAAAAGTATATGAAAAAGAAGCAACATCAATAGATAAAATACAAAAAGAAATATTATCTATTTCCCAAAAAGAAGAACCATTTGATGTTTTTATTAGTTGTAAGGAACATGATGAAAATGGTAGTAGAACAAAAGATTCATTTGTTGCATCTGAAATATATACATTATTAGTTAATAAAGGTTATAAAGTATTTTTATCTAGAGTTACATTAAAAGATAAAGATATATCTGAATATGAACCTATTATTTTTGCAGCATTAACGAGCTCAAAAGTAATGCTTGCAATTGGCTCAAAGAAAGAACATTTTAATTCTGTTTGGGAAAAGAATGAATGGGCTAGATTCTTATCATTTATGAGAGATAATCGCGATAAATACTTATTTCCTTGTTATATAGACATGAATCAATATGATTTACCAGAAGAATTTATGATGCTACAATCTACTGATATTTCTAAAGCAGGATCTAGTGATTATCTAGTTAAAAAAATAGATAAAATAATTGGTAACAAAAACAGTAGTGTAGAAAGCATAAATGATAGTAATAAAATCATAGATAGAATCAAATTCTGCTTAAGTTGTAGAGATTTCTCTAAAGCAGATGAATTAATAGAAATAGTTTTAAATAAAGATTATAAATGTAGTGAAGCATATTTCTATAAGGTTTTAGTTAAAAATAAAGCAAGAGATATAAATGATTTAATCAAAAGAGAAATTGATATATCTTATGATGATGATTATAAAAAAGCATTAAGATTTGCTGATGAATCATATCATGAATATCTAATAAAGGTTGTTAAAGATATTAAAGGTGGAATAGATGAAGAAATTAAACGAAAGTTATATGACGAATTTAATTATCAAGCAAGTAGACATAATTATAAGGCAGCTTTTGATATAGGTAGGAAAATAGATGGATATAGTGATATTGATGTTAGAATAGAAGAAGTAAAAGATTCTTGTTATAGAAGTGCTTTAAATTATAAAAATAAAAAACAATGGGTCAAAGCAATTGATTTATTTATGTTATGTAGAGAGTATTTAGATTCTGAACAGCAAATTATAGAATGTAAAGCTAGACAACAACAAGAAATAAACCAAGGTGAGGCAGATAGAATATTAATAGCTTTAAGTAATATTATTGATAGATATGCAAATAAAAGATTAAATTATAATGATGCATATAATTTTTCAACTTATTTATCTAGATTAAAAGATGTTGCACCCGTTTTATATTCTGAAAAATATAATTATTACCATGATTTATATGAAAAAATAAAAAAAGCAATTGAAAAGTCTTATAAAAGAGATAGCTTTTTTAGTTTTTTTAGAAATCATGGAAAGAAAATATTAATAGGCTGCATTATATTTGTTGCATTAATATTGACAGTTGTTATAACTTATCGTGTAAAAGTAGTTGACCCTTACAAAAGGGGCAAGAAATTACTTGCTGAATATAAATATGATGAAGCAAGAAAACAATTTAGCAAAACATCATATTCTGATTCCAAAAAAATAATAAAATTATTAGATGCTCGTGATTTACTATTTGATAAGAAAATAGATGAAGCAATAGATATTGTATATAATATTGGCGGTACAACAAATATTATATATGATGCAAATGGTGGAACATCAACAAAAACTAATGATGTCATAAAAAAAGCAAAATATGTAGATGCTTCATCTGAAAAGCCAGGATATTTCTTTGTAAAATGGAATATTAGGACTTTTAGTTTTGATTTTGATAAACATATACTTAATTTAGAATTAATCGCAAAATATGCTAATCCAACTTATTCTATAACATATAAATATGTTTCAAGTAGTTATGCAGAAACGGCAGCTACGACTTATAATTATGGTAGTACTTTAAGCATTCCTGATCCAACAGGAGGTACAACTGGAAATAGTGGTGCAATATTCACAGGTTGGACTATAAGAACTTCTGATGAATACAAAATTGATGAACTACAAAAAGACTTTGTTATTAGTGAAGAAGTATATGGTGATTTGGAATTTGAAGCTAATTGGGTTAGATATAGAATTGATGTTAATTTTAATGGTGGAACATATATTAACGGACAAACAACAACATATACATCTGCTATATATGGTGAAAAGTTTTCACTTCCTACACCTACTGAAAACAAAAGAGGATATAAATTTGTTGGATATAGTGATCATACAGGAAAAATGATTACTAATAGTAGGGGTTACTCACTTGATGTCTATAATTATGATTCTAATATCACTGTATGGGCTAAATGGGAATATGATAAATAGATGGATGATAAATCCATCTTTTTTTTAATATGATTAAAATATATAATATTAAATGTAGGTGATTTTATGTTAGAAGTATATTTAAACAAATTTGAAGAAAAAGAAAAACTAGATGGTTTCCCTTGGATATTTAACAATGAAGTAAATCACTTTAATGGAGATATTATTAATGGGGAAGTAGTAAAAGTACTAACCTTTGATGGTAAGTTTGTTTGCTATGGCTTTTTAAATACTATTAGTAAAATAATGGTTAGAATATTATCGTTAGATGAAAATGAAATAATAGATGAAGATTTCTTTAGAAGAAGAATTAAATATGCTATAAGCCATAGAGAAAACTTAAATTTAGGAGATTCTAATTGTTATAGATTAATATTTGCGGAATCTGATAAATTACCTGGTTTAATTGTAGATAAATATAGCGATTATTTATCAGTACAATTTTTATGTCTTGGAATGGATAAAATAAAAGATATGTTAGTTAAAATATTAGTAGATGAAACTAACTGTAAAGGCATATATGAACGAGGGGACGTTGAAGTTAGACATAAAGAAGGCCTAGAAATAAAAAAAGGCTTTATCTACGGAAATTTTGATACTAAAGTAGAAGTATTAGAAAATGGAATAAAGTTTATTGTTGATGTAGAAAACGGACAAAAAACAGGATACTTTTTAGATCAAAAATTAAATAGAGATAATGTTAAATATTATTGCAAAAATAAAACAGTTTTAGACTGCTTTTCAAATGTAGGTGGCTTTGCATTAAACGCCTTAAAAAATGGTGCTAAAGAAGTTGATGCCCTAGATATTTCTAAAAAAGCATGTGATGATATATTATATAACGCTAAGCTTAATAACTTTAATAATATTAGTGTTATTTGTGATGATACATTTAATTATTTAAGGAAAGATGATATAAAGAATAAATATGATTGTATTATACTTGATCCACCAGCATTTACGAAAAACAAAGATTCAGTTAATAAAGCATATAAAGGTTATAAAGAAATAAACTTACAGGCCTTAAAGATTATTAAAAGTGGAGGATATTTGCTTACATTTTCTTGTAGCCAACATATGACACCTAATCTATTTTTTGAAATGTTAAGTGATGCTGTAAAAGACTCCAAAAGAAATGTTCAATTAGTTGATTTTAGAATTCAAGCCCCAGATCACCCTACACTACTAAACTCAGAGGAGCAGTTATACTTAAAATGTGTGATTCTAAGAGTATTATAGTTTTAGATGAAATAAATGATGAATATGCTAAAATACTAGCTAATTGGTATTATAATTGGTGGGGGAAAGATGAATCTTGGAGTTATGAAAAAGTATATGATTATGTAGTTCATTCTACATCTAAAAAAGTATTACCTAAAACTTTTATTTATGTAGAGGATAATATTTTAAAGGGTGTATGTATGTTAAGTTATAGTGATGTAGATAATAGACCTGATATATATCCTTGGCTTATAAATATGTATGTAGATGAAAAATATAGATCTAATAATATATGTCATTTACTTATTAATAAGGCTATAAAATATTTAAAGGATAATAACTTTAGCGAAGTATATCTATATACTAAAATAAACGGGCTATATGAACAATTTAATTTCAAAAAAATAGATAAGATTAATATTTATGATGAAAATAGTTTATACGATTTATACAAGCTAGAAATAGCGTAATAAAGCGATAATTAGTAACTCTTAAAAAAAGACTTTCAAAGTATAACTTTATATTTTATATATAATATAAAAATAAAATCTTGCATTATAAGTCTTTTTTTTGTATAATTTTAATGTATAAAAATTAGAAAGGATGATTATTTATGGGAAGAGCACATGAAGTACGTGCAGCATCAATGGCTAAGACAGCCGCAGCAAAATCAAAATTATACGCAAAATATGGAAAAGAATTATATATGGCAGCTAAAGGAAACCCTGACCCAGTAAACAACCTTGCCTTAAGAGGTGTTGTTGCTAGAGCTAAGAAGGATCAAGTTCCTGCAGATGTTATTAAAAGAGCAATAGATAAGGCAGCTGGTGGATCAAATGAATCATATATCTATAAGAGATTTGAAGGATTTGGACACAATAACTCAATGGTTATCGTTGACTGCTTAACTGATAATGGAAATAGAACAGCAGCTACAATTCCTGCAATTTTCTCTAAATGCGGAATTAAACTAGGTGTTCCTGGTTGTGCAGCTCATAGTTTTAAAAATGAAGCTAGATTTTCTTTTGAAGGAAAAACTGAAGATGAAGTTTTAGAAATTTTACTTATGGCTGACTGTGATGTAGATGAAGTAACTGTTGATGAAGATGGCTGGGTTATTGTTACTGCAAAACCTGAAGCTTATAACGCAGTTAGAACAGCTTTAACTGATGCTGATCCAGAAATCAAATTTGATGATGACAAAATTACTTGGACACCAAATGATTATGTAGATTTAGATGCTGAACAAATGGAAAAATTCCAAAGATTCTTAGATTTGCTTGATGATAATGAAGATGTTCAAGATGTATATCATAATGTAAACTTACCTGTTGAAGAGGAAGAAGAATAAAAGACGGCTTAAATGCCGTTTTTATTTCTAAAAAAGGAGATTATTATGAAAAAAAGATATTTGTTAGCTATAATACCTTTATCTTTATTAATTTATGGTTGTAAGAAAAAAAGTACAACTAAAACTCATAAAGATACTACAAAAATAATAACTAAAGCAACCACAAAAAAGACAACCCAAAATATTACAACAAAAACAAATTATGATGAGTTATTAAAAGATTATTATTATAAACTTGATGGTGATGATGTTATAATTTTTGGAGTGAAAAATCAAGATGCAATTGAATTAGTTGTTCCTGAAGGAGTAACAAAAATAATAGACTATGATGATGATGGCTATTATGCATTTAGATATTTAGAAAACTTAGAAAAAATAACTTTACCAAAATCTTTAAAAGAAATAGGAGAATATTCTTTTAGTGGATGTGATAAGCTAGTTGAAATATATAATTTATCAAATATTAATTTAACTTTAAATGATGAAGAAGATGAAACTTGTATTACAGAAAATGCATATGTTATTCATAAATCATTAAGTGAGGAATCAAATATCGTAAGATTCAATGGCTTTTCATTTATTCACACAAATTCAGTTAGTAAATTATTTCATTATACAGGAAATGAGAAATCTATCGTAACACCAGATAGTTACCTTCATAATGGGGAAACTATTACAAATTATGATATCGCAAATGGAGCATTTATGGATAAGGAAATGGTGACACTTGTTTTATCTGATGCTGTTAATGTTATTGAAAGCTATGCGTTTGGAGGATGTTATAATTTATCAAGTGTAACAGTTGGAAAAAATGTAACTGAAATAAAAAGCCATGCATTTGGTAGTGGTAACTTGTTGGATGATAATACGACTGTTGGAAGTTATAATGAATGTAATAGGCTTGTTGAAGTAATAAATAAATCAAGCCTAGAAATAAAAAAAGGATATAAAACAAATGGACGTATTGCTAAAAATGCTCTTATTGTAAAGGATGAAAATAGTACTTCATCAGTTGTAATAAAAGATGATTTTGTATTCTTAAAGACAGATGATAATGCTTATTTAACATGTTATTTTGGAAATGAAGAAACTGTTATAACACCTGATTCTTTTGTTTTTGGAAATGAGACAATAGATTCATACATTATAAACGATTATGCGCTAGCATATAAAGATAATATAGAAAAAGTAATTATTTCTAATTCAGCAACATCTATTGAACAAGGTATAATTTTTAATGATCAATTTCATAGAAGAAATGATACAGTAGAAGAAATTATAATAGGAAATAATGTAACATTTATTCAAGCAAATGCCTTTGCTGAATCATATGAGTTAAAAAAATTAACTCTTGGCAGTAAAGTCAAAAATATAAAAATAGGTTCATTTTCTTATTGTTCTGAACTAATAGAGGTAGTTATTTTATCTGAAGAAACATTAGAGTTAGATGAAAAATCATTTTTCAAACCAAACAATTCAGATTATAAGCCAATAGAAAAAGTATTCTTTAAAGGCACTAAAGAAACTTGGGATAATTGGCCAAGTGATAAAAAAGGTATAAATAATAGCCAATTATTTGATGCGACAATTTATTTTTATAGCGCAGAAAAGCCAATTGTAGAAGGAAACTACTGGTGTATAGTAAATGATGAGATAATTATATGGGAAAAAGCAGAATAATATTTAGGATAAAAAAATGGATTATAAAAAACTAACTTTTAACGAATTACAGGTATTAAAAAATTTTTTAAACATCAAAAATTTAGAAGCATGTGATTATACTATTGGTGGAATATACATGTGGATAGATTATTATAATTATGAATATTATTATGATAGTGAATGTTTCATTATTAAAACAAATGTAGGGTACTTATATCCTTTAGGAAACGTGAAAAAAGGAATAGAATTAATAAAAAAAGAAACTAATACTATAACTGTAGTACCTGAAAATGAATTAAATAAAATTAATTATAAAGAAAAAGAAGTATTAACTGATTATAAAGATTATGTTTATGATGCATTTGATTTAGCATATTTAGAAAATCATAAATATATAAAGAAACGCGATCAAATAAAACACTTTTTAACAATGTATCCTAATTATTCTATTGAATTAATTAGTAAAGATAATATTAAAGATATATTAAGTGAATTTGATAATTTAATTCATATAACTGATGAAATAAGCAGGGAAGAAGTTAAATCTACTTTAATGGTTTTAAATAATTATGATAAATTCAATTTTATAGGATTATTAGTAAAAGTTGATAATAAAGTTATAGCTTTTACTATTGGTGAAATATTATTTGATACATTACAGGTACATATAGAAAAAGCAAACAAAGAATATAAAGGCATTTATCAATTTATAAATATGGAGTTTTCTAAATATGTGCTAGAAAACTACAATATAAAATATATTAATAGGCAAGATGATTCAGGTAATACTGGCTTAAGACAAGCAAAGAGTTCTTATTATCCTATTAAATATATAAAGAAATATATAGTTCATTTGTAAAACAAGTGAACTTTTTTTCTTTTTTATATTGAAATATATAAAGATAATGTTATAATATAGTTGAACAGTTGAATAATCATTCAAGTGTAAGGAGGAATAACATGTCAGTAGAAGAAATTAAAAAGGCTATGCCAAACGAAGATAGTTTATACGATTTAGCTGAATTATTCAAAGTGTTTGGGGATTCAACGCGTATTAGAATATTATCATGTTTAAAGGTAGATGAATTATGTGTTAATGATATTTCTTTAGCACTTAATATGACTTTATCAGCTGTAAGCCATCAACTTAGAATACTAAAAAATGCTAAACTAATAAAATCAAGAAAACAAGGAAAAGAAGTATATTATAGCTTAGATGATGATCATGTAGAAAAAATAATTGACTGTGGACTTGACCACATTAATGAATAGGAGGATTTATATGGAAAAGAGTTTTAGATTAATTGATTTAGAGTGTGCAAATTGTGCCGCAAAAATGGAACGCAGTATAAATAAGATTAAAGGAGTAAATAGTTGTAGTATCAACTTCATGATGCAAAAAATGATTATCAATATAGATGATGATAAATTTGAATCAGTAATGGATGAAGTTGAAAAAACTATTAAAAAAATAGAACCCGATTGTAAGGTTAAAAGATAATGAAAAAAAGATTAATTAGAATAATTATATCTTTAATCTTATTTATTAGTTTATTTACTGTAGAGAAATTAGTAGATTTAGAAAATGTATTTGATATAGATTTTCCCATTCTACCATTTTCGCTATATTTAATAATATATTTGTTAATAGGTTATGATATTATATTTAAAGCATTTAGAAATATAATTCATGGACAAATATTTGATGAAAACTTCTTAATGCTTGTTGCGACAGTTGGAGCTTATGCAATTGGCGCATATGAAGAAGCATGTGCTGTTTTAATATTTTATCAAATAGGAGAATACTTCCAAGATTATGCAGTTAATAGAAGTAGAAAATCTATTTCTAATCTAATGGATATTAGACCTGATTATGCTAATTTATTAGTTGATAATGAATTTAAGGTAGTAGATCCAGAAGATGTAAAAGTAGGAGATACTATATTAGTTAAACCAGGTGAAAGAATTCCACTTGATGGCATAATTATTAAAGGTGAAACAAGCTTAGATACAAAAAGCTTAACAGGTGAATCACTTCCTAAAGATGCATTTGTTAATGATATAGTAATAAGTGGTTGCCTAAATTTAACTAGTCAAATAGAAGTTAAAGTAGAAAAAGAATTTTATGATTCAACAGCTTCTAAAATACTTGATTTAGTAGAAAATGCAACAAGTAAAAAAGCAAAATATGAAAACTTTATTACTAAGTTTGCCAAGTTTTATACACCTATAGTATGTTTACTTGCTTTATTATTATTCTTAATACCTGGAATAATCACAAGCGACTACAAAGAATGGCTTTATAGAGCCCTTAACTTCTTAGTTGTATCTTGCCCTTGTGCCCTTGTTATATCTATACCTCTATCATTCTTTAGTGGTATTGGTGCCGCAAGTAAATGTGGTATTTTAATTAAAGGTTCTAACTATTTAGAACAATTTAATAAAGTAAATACATTTGTTTTTGATAAAACAGGTACATTAACTAAAGGAAACTTTAAAGTAACTAAAATATATCCAGAAGAATTAAAAGATGAAATTATTAAATATGCTGCTATTGCAGAATATAATAGTAGTCATCCTATAGCAAAAAGTATAATAGATTACTATGATAATGAAATTGATACATCTTATGAATTAACAAATGTTAGTGGTAAAGGTGTAATAGCAAAAAATAAAAAGAATACTATCATTTGTGGAAATGCTAAATTATTAGATGAATATAATATAGATTATACTTTAGTAAATGAAGCAGGCACAGTTATTTATGTTTGTATTAATAATAAATATTTAGGTTATATCTTAATCACAGATGAAATAAAAGAAGAATCAAGTTATGTAATTAAATCTTTAAATGAATTTAGTAAAACAATTATGCTTACTGGAGATAATGAAATTCAAGCTAAATATGTAAAAGAAATGCTTAATTTAAGCGATTATAAGTCATCATTACTTCCTCAAAATAAAGTTGAAGAATTAAATATAATTATAAGTAATAATACAAGCGGATTAACTTGTTTTATAGGGGATGGTATAAATGATGCACCAGTATTAGCAACAGCAAATATTGGTATAGCTATGGGAGCTTTAGGAAGCGATGCTGCCATAGAAGCTAGTGATATAGTTTTAATGAAGGATGATTTAAAAGGACTACTTACATTAAAGAAAATAGCTAGAAAAACTATGAGAGTAGTTATTGAAAATATAGTATTTGCACTAGGTGTTAAAATATTAGTTTTAATATTATCTGCACTAGGTATAACTAATATGTGGATTGCTGTATTTGCTGATGTAGGTGTCGCAATATTAGCTATTCTTAATGCAATGAGAGTAGGAATGAAAAAATATGAATAAATATTTAGAAGAAACTAAATTATTAGATTATAATAATAAAAACATTCAAAAACTAATTACTGAAAGAAAATGGATGGATTTAGATGAGTTTAATAGAATAAAAGCTATTTATAACTATATTAGAGATGAAATATTATTTGGTTATAACAAAGATGATAAAATAAAAGCATCTAAAGTATTAAAGGATGGATATGGTCAGTGCAATACTAAAGGAATACTTTTTATGGCTCTTTTAAGAGTCTGTAACATTCCTTGTAGGATACACGGATTTACAATTGATAAAATACTACAAAAAGGCGCTATGACGGGATTTGTCTATAACAAGGCACCTAAAAATATATTTCATAGCTATGTAGAAGTTTATCTTGATAACACTTGGTATGAGCTTGAAGGATTTATACTTGACGAAGAATACTTAACAAAGTTACAAGATAAATTTAATGATTGTAATGGTGCATTTTGTGGATATGGTGTAGCCGTTAAGGATTTTAAAAATCCAGTTATTGATTTTAATAAGAATAACACCTATATTCAAAGTGAAGGCATAAATCAAGATTTTGGTATATATGATAATCCTGATATTCTATTAAAAGAACATCATCAAAATTTATCAATTATAAAAAGATTCTTATATAGGCATTTTGGTAGACACAAAATGAATAAAAACGTAAAAAGAATAAGAGGCCACTAAATTGGTGGCTTTTTTGATACAATGTGTTTATTTTTTTTTTTTTGAGTTATAATAATAATAGAGAGGAGGAATGCAATTTGAAAAAAACGATAAGATTAATATACTCTCTTATATTTCTTTTATTTATTACAACTTTAGTGGGTTGCAAGAAGAATAAAACTACAGGAGATCCTTATGCATATAGGAAGCAAAAGATAGAATACAAATCAAATTTTTCAAATACTATCTTCACTTTAGAATGTAAGTTAAAACTATGGGGTTCTAGAGATACTTATGCACAATTGTTTGAAACTGAATTATCTTTAGAAGAGTTGAAGAATAAAACTAACGGAGTTTTATATTATGAAGCAGAGAATGAATTAGTTTTCAAAAAAGATGATTCTTTCTTTGTAGTTAATCGTATAAGTGATGATCATTATCTCCTTTATAGCGATTTAGCTTGGATATATTCTTTTTATTATGGTGATTATACATCATTTATTCCTTTCCCTTCGTTTGTTCTTCCAATGAAAAATACATCTCTTTATGGAAGAGTCCCTTTATATAGTGGTAGCGAGACAGTAATTGATTCTAAATATAATGATTATATCAAAAACTATTATAATGAATTATCATATGATTTTATTGAAAAGCATAATGATAAAGTCATTATTACAAGAGATAAATACACATTTACAGTTAATTTTAAGGATAATATTACTATTTCTATAAAGAGCGATGATGACGTAATCGATGAAAAAACTACTTTATTATATGCTGCAAAGAAATATATAAATTCTCATACTGAGCAATCTGGTGCACCTAGGATTAAGTTATTATCAGGAGAAACATCTATAAAAGAAGAAATGTCAAATTTTGATGAAGAATGTTATATTTTGATATATGATGAAGATTGGATGACTAAATATGATTCAAGCACTAATATATTTAAGTCATTTGATTATATTGATGCTTATTTCACAGGAAGATCAACACTAGATGATATAGAATATACTAGCAATATTATATTTTGGAATCTAGTTAGATGTAAGAAAGATATAATATTCTATATAATTGATTTTAATTCGATTAAAAAAGAGGGAGAAAATATTGAATACTTTAAGATGCATAATGGAATATCAATGAAAGATCTAGATTCTCCTATGTTATTTCACTATATAGATGAAAATGAGTATGAGGATATGAATGACAAAGATTTGTTACTTGCAAATGGCAATACAGAAGCAAGCGCTTGGAAAGACGCTCTAAAAAAAGAATGTGATTATTTGTTAGGTTTAATTAGATAGGAAGTAGTTAAAAGATGGCTTAAGCGGCCATCTTTATTTTGTCTAATTTATAGATAACAAAATAGTCAAAATGACCATTAATAATATAAACAATAGTCAAAATGACCATTTTGTATTTGACACAATAGTCATTTGCTTGTATAATGAAAATAAGGAAGGTGATATCATGGAATTAAGAGAATATAGAAATAAATGCGGTATGACGCAAAAAGAAGCTGCTTTATTTTTAGGTGTATCAGATAAAACTTACTTTAGATATGAAAACGATGATAAATATATCAACACATTAAAGTATAGAAAAATGTGTGACCTTTTAAGCGAGAAATGCAGGATAGACGAAGAACATGGGTTGCTTTCAATTTCTGGAATAAAAGAAATTGTAGGCAATATATTAAGTAAGTATGATATTAATTATTGCTATTTGTTTGGTAGTTACGCTAAGGGAAAAGCAACAGAGACAAGTGATGTAGATTTATTCATTGACTCTGATATTACTGGATTAAAGTATTTTGGATTGTTACAAGAATTAATGGATTCTTTGCATAAAAAAGTAGATTTAATCAAAGTTGAACAAGCAAAAGACAACATTTCTTTTATCAATGAAATTTTGAAGGAGGGAATTAAGATATATGGATAATATAAAAAACGATGATTACTATGTTAATAAAATTATTGAAAACATAAAATTTGCTATTGATAATACAAAAGATGTAGACCTAGATGAGTTTTCTAATGATAAAGTATTACTTAACGCTATATTATTTTCTTTTATCCAAATATCTGAAAATGCATCTAAATTATCTAGCGATTTTAAGCTAAAAATGAAGGATGTTGAATGGCATCAAATTAAAGGTATAAGAAATAGAATAGTTCATGATTACGATGTTGTTGATGAAAAAACTATATACGATACTGTGGTCAACGATTTTCCTATTTTTTTGAAGCAATTACTAGAAAATAAATAAATTGCTATTTTATTAAAATAAAGATATAATAAAATTAGATATTATGGATATTTATTAATAAAGGGGGCAATTAAATATGTTTTACGATCTTTTTAAAGTAGAAAATACACCTTATTTTGTTTTAGTGTTTGGTATTATTTTAATTGTTTTAATTATTGCGTTATTTATTAAACAAGCTCATTTTGAACATAAAATAACTACTAAAACAATTAATATAGTTTCTCGTGTTGAAACTGATGCTATTACAGGGGATGAATGTGTTAAAATGACTATTGCTAATACAGGATTCCATAGTGTAGAAGTTAGAGGCTTTGGTTTTAAACATGGCACTAGAGATTACGATTATTTAAGAACTTATAAAGATGAAAGAAATATTCCAGTATTCCAAAAAATAGTTATATCACCTAGAGATTCTCTAGAAACTATTATTGATTTAAACGACTTAAAAGCTAAATTGAATAATAAGAAAATCGGTAAATTTAGAGCTTATGTTATTGATGTATATGGAAACTATCACTTAATTAAAGCAAACGATGTAAAGATATTTATTGAATTATATTTTAAACATTTAGAATATATAGAAAAAGTTAGAAATATGGATCCAGAAAAACAAGCTAAAAAGCTTGCTAAAGAAAAAATGTATGAAGAAAGAAAGAAGAAAATTCTTAACCATACAATTGAAGATACTTTTGAAAAAGCTAATATTGATGGTAAAGAACATAAAGAAGAAGGTCCAATTATATATGATGCAACTAATTATGCTGAACCAGTAAATATAGTTGAACAAGAACAAAAGGACATGACAGGTAACACATATTCAAAAGAAAATGTTGAAGAAGAAGTAAAAGAGACTAGTGAAGAAAAATTTGAACAAGCAAGCGAAAATAGTGATTTCGTATTTGGTAACTTCAATTTTGATGATTCATTCTCTAAATCTATTGAAGATGAAGTAGAAGAAGAAAAAACTGATGAAGAAAAATAATCCCTAAACCTTAGGGATTTTTTCTTATAATTAAGAAATATTTAAAGATTTCTTAAAATAATTATTATACAATATATTTAGTAGGAGGTATCTATATGAAATATGATTGCTTAATAGTAGATGATGAAGAAATGTTAGCAAATAGTACTAGGGATTATTTTAACCTTTTTGAAGTTAATACAATTGCCCTATATTCTTCTAAAGATTGCTTAGATTTCTTAAAAGAAAATGAAGTAGAATTAATTCTTTTAGACATCAACTTAAAAGATGGTACTGGTTTTAATCTATGTAAAGAATTAAGAAATACAACAAATATTCCTATTATCTTTGTTTCAGCTAGAAATACAGATGACGATAAAATAATTGCGCTAAATATAGGTGGAGATGATTATGTAGAAAAACCATATTCACTAGGTGTATTACTTGCTAAAGTTAAAGCTGTTCTAAAAAGATTTAAAAAAGATGAAACTAAAGATTTTAATGATGGACATTTAAGAATAGATTATCTTAATAAAGAAGTATATGTTGATAATAAACAAGTAAAACTAACAAGTATCGAAGTTAAATTATTAATGTATTTGTCTAATAACGCTAAGCGTTTAGTATCTAAAGATGAATTATTTATTAATGTATGGCAAGATAAATTCACGCAAGATGGTACTTTAAATGTTCATATTAGAAAGATAAGAGAAGCTATAGAAAACGATCCTAATAATCCAAAATATATCATTACTGTATGGAAGGAAGGATATAGATTTGAAGGTGAATCTAAATGAAAAAAGGATATGTAATGGGAACTCTTCTATTACTATTTATCATAGAAATAGTTGTATGTATTTTAGCTATTAATAGGGTAAGCTCTATTAAACAAGATACAATAACTATTAATAGAATAGTAAGAACAGTTGAAGAAAATTATGGAGATGATTCTAAATATTTAGATAGTTTAGAATATACTGTAATAGATAACAATGAAACAGTTATTTATAAATCTAGTCATGCTAAATCAGAGTCCATAAATGACGCTATAAAGAATAACGATATTATTTTAGATGTAACTGTTAGTGATAATGTTGTAGGAAAAATATTAATAGAAAACCAAACTAATAAATTATTAAATAACACAAAGGGGTACATCATTATTGTAATAGTAGTTATTTCAACAATTCAATTTTTAATATTTATTAGTTATTTCTATCATATGGATAAAACGCTAGTTAAGCCATTTAATGAATTAAGCGGATTTGCGACAAGAGTTGCTCAAGGAAACTTAGATATACCACTAAGCATGGATAGGAAGCATGTATTTGGTTCCTTTACAGAATCCTTTGATTTAATGCGTAGTGAGCTTAGAAAAGCTAGGATTGCTGAAAAGAAAGCTAATGATGATAAAAAAGAAATTATCGCAAAATTAAGTCATGATATTAAAACACCTATCGCATCTATTAAATCAACAAGTGAAATAGGTTATGAAATATCTAAGGATAATAATACTAAAGAATATTTTAATCAAATTAATGTTAAAACAGATCAAATTAAAGTATTAGTAGATAATTTATTTAATTCATCTATTAATGAAATAACGGAAATAGATGTTAATCCTTCTAATTATAATTCAGATATTTTATATACTTTAATTAAGAATTCAGATTATTTAAAGAAGTTAAACGAATTTACTATTCCAAACTGTAATATATATATAGATAAAATGCGTATGCAACAAACTTTAGATAATATATTTACTAATTCATATAAGTATGCAAATACTAATATAGAAATAAATATAAGTATGGTAGATGAATTTATCATGCTAGATATTAGAGACTTTGGACCAGGAGTACCTGATGAAGAAGTTAATCTACTTAAAGAAAAGTATAAAAGAGGTTCTAATATAAAAGATGAGGATGGCGCAGGATTAGGATTACATCTAGCAAATTATTTTATTGATAAGATGAATGGTAAGATAGAATTATACAATAGCAAGCCTGGTTTTGGAGCAAAAATATATATTCGTACGATTTAAGAATTATTTAAGATTTAATTAAAGATAGTTAAGAAAAAAATGAGTATTATAGTAGTTGTAAGGAGTTGAAATGTATGAAAAATATTATTAAAACAGAAAAATTATGTAAATCATTTTCTAATAATGGCTTACAACAACATGTACTTAAAAATTTAGATTTAGAAATTTATGAAGGAGATTTCACAATTATCATGGGGGCAAGTGGTGCTGGAAAATCTACACTACTATATTCTTTAAGCGGTATGGATAAACCAACTCTTGGTAAGATCAATTTTAATGGAAGTGAAATAACTGACATGTCAATTGATGAACTAGCATATTTTAGAAGAGAAAATTGTGGATTTGTCTTCCAACAAACTTATCTAATTGACTCTATGAGTGTACTTGATAATGTATTAGTTTCAGGACTACTTGTTAATAAAAATAAAAAAGAAGTAGTTCAAAAAGCAAAGGCTTTATTAATTAGTGTTGATATTAATGAAGAATTATGGAATAAATTCCCATCACAATTATCAGGTGGAGAAGCACAAAGAGTAGGTATTGCTAGAGCATTAATTAATTCACCAAAATTAGTTTTCGCTGATGAACCAACAGGTGCTTTAAACTCTAAAACTGGTAAGGATGTACTTGACACTTTAACTAATTGTAATAACAATGGACAATCCATCGTTATGGTTACACATGATATGTCTAGTGCAAGACGTGGCAATAGAATTATATACTTAAAGGACGGCGAAATCGCTGGAGTATGCGATTTAGGCAAATATGTATCAGGTGATAAGGAACGTCACCAAAAACTTAGAGATTTCTTAAATATGATGGGGTGGTAATATGAAGAGCGTATTACTAGCAAAGTCAAACATAAGAAAGAATAAAGGTTTATCTATTTGTATCCTTTTATTAATCACAATAGCTTCTATGTTTATTTGCTTATCATTCATTTTATCAAATGATTATTCTAAAAATGCGAATAAAGAAGCAAAAAGATTAAATACAAGTAATGGATACTTATATTCTTGTTCAGATGCTAAAGATGTTGATAAAGCATATATTGATAGCATAATGAATATAGATGAAGTAGAAAGTTATGAATATACAGATATATTAACTTATCAAACAGATGTAGAGTTTAACGGAGGAAAGGTAACGCCATATGTGTTTTTTGGTAATAGTTCTATTTTTAATAAGGAGATCGGCAAAACAGAAATATTAAAAGAAGATACATCAATCACAGAAAATTATATTTATCTACCTAATCATATTCATACAGGTGGTAAATTTAATATAGGAGATACTTATACTATAGCTTATCCTAAACAATCTTATACATTTACTATTAGAGGATATATTCATAATATTGATGCTGGTAGTTACAATATGAATTTATATTTATTTGTTGTAAGTGATGAAATGTATAATCAAATATTAACTGATAACCCAGATACAAAAGGTTTCATGGTTAATGTTAATTATAAAGATGGTGTTGATATTGATATTACAAACTCAAGATTTGAAAACAAGATCTTTGTTGAAACAGGAGCACTTCTAGGAAGCCATTCACTAGCAACGACACTAAACGCACGTACATTTATTTCCATGATTTTCTTTATATCATTCCTACTTACAGCAGTAGTAGTAATATTAATTGTCTTATTAATGATATTTAATAACATATCGAATTATGTAAAAGAAAACATGAAGAGTCTTGGGGCTTTAAAAGCTATGGGTTATACTTCAAAAGATCTAAGAAGAAGCTTATTAGTTCAATTTGGATTAATCACAACAATTTCTCTAATTGTTGGAGTAGTGCTTGGGCATCTATTTATGAACGTTATTACTCCAATGTTAGTAGCTCAATCAGGTATTCCTTATTGTACTGGATTTAGTTTATTCGCAACAATTCTAACAATAATAATTATACCTATATTTGTAATATTAATTACAATATTCTCAAGCAGAAAATTAAAGAAGATTGAGCCAATCGTAGCTTTAAGAGATGGTGTAGCAAATCATTCATTTAAGAAAAATCATGCACCACTTGATAAGTCAAGAATGGGCTTAAATATGGGATTATCAATCAAAAATACATTCAAGAATTTAAAACAAAATATTATTAGTTTTGTAGTAGTAATGTTTTTGAGTTTCCTAATGATTATTGCATTTATAATGTTTCAAAACTTTAGTGTTAAACCTAAATTAAGTCTACTTACTAGTGAATTATGTAATGGTGTAGTAGCTGTAGATTCATCTATTAGAGATGAAGTATATCAAAAGTTAGAAAACACAGAAAACGTAAAACCAGGAACTGTTAGAGTAGTTACAGGTACAACAATTTATGATGAAAATTATTTAGGATTCTATACTATGGCAATTGATGATACAACTAGATATGATAATACAGATTGTGTATATTCAGGAAGTCTTCCAATGCATCATAATGAAATAGTTATTTCAGGAAAATATGCTAAAAAGTATGGATATAAAAAAGGCGATACTATTAAAATGGTATTTGGTGATCAAGAATATAAATATCTAATTACTGGATTTATGCAATCAACTAATAATGACGGTAGAGAAGCTATCATGACAGAAGAAGCATTTGCTCACCTTTATGACATTGAAAAGATTAATATGGCTTCCATTTGGTTTGATACAGAAAAAGATGGTCAAGCTAGACCTATTATTGATAATTTAAAAGCAGAATACGGAGATAAGATTAGTGCCACAATCGTATTTGACGAAATTATTAAGAGTCAAATCGGTACTTTCGTTGGAATTGCTAACTTAATGTTAATCATTATTGCAGTTATCACAGCAGCCGTAATTATTCTAGTATTATACTTATTAATGAAAACAATTATATTTGATAGAAGATATGAATATGGTATTCTAAAAGCTATTGGTTTTAAATCAAGAGATTTAATTATCCAAAATGTATTATCATTCCTACCTACAATTATCATAGGTACTGTAATAGGAACAATTATATCAAGTATTTCAGCAGCACCATATATTGGATTAATGATGAGAAGCTTTGGAATTATGAAGTGTACAATGAATCTACCATTCTATTATCCAATTCTAACAGTAGTATTCATTGTAGTATTAGCAATCGTTTCTGCAATATTAATGAGTTTAAAGATTAGAAAAGTAGAACCATATAAATTATTGATAGGTGAATAAAAAAATAGCACAAAAATGTGCTATTTTTTCTCTTCATTAAGCCTTTTCTCTAAATAGTTAGTTAAATCTTCAAACATTTTATATTTTGATATTCCAACTTTCCCATTTATCATATCAAGCGTTGTTTCAGCACTAAATTTATCAGCGCTCTTGCACAGTAACAATCCAATTGTTTCCCCTTCAATATTAGTTCTTTCTAGTTTGTTTACTGAATTAACATAAAATATTAATTGTCCTAAATCAGATGGTTCAAATTCACCTATCTTTAGTTCAATAACGATGTAACAATGAAACTTAGTATGATACATTAGTAAGTCAATAAAATATGTTTTGTTTGTAGGTGTAATAAGCTTATATTCTTTGTCTACTAATGAAAAACCTGGACCTAATTCATGTAAGAATTCAATAATATTATCTAAAAGAGCATTTTTTAAATCAATTTCTTTTTTTGTATTCTCTTCAGTAAGAAAAGAAAGTGCATATGTATCTTTAAATAGTCCTTCAATTCTATCATCTTCTTTAATAGAAGAAGATGTAGTAGGTTCAATTAAGTTTCGTTCATATGCTTTAGCTTCAAGCTGTTTTAAAACAGTAGATCTACTCCAACCATTTTTATAAGTTTCATTAATATACCATAACATTTCATCGTGGATTTTTGATTTTGACATTATTTCTACTATTGTTCGCCATGGTATTTGTGCCCCAGGTTGGGGCAATATTTCTTCATAAACAAAACTAGATGCAAATTGCGCCATTCTATGTAAGTTTCTAACGGAATACCCACTTCCATATTCTTTTAAATCTTCAGACAACTTTTGAATGTATTTACTACCCCAAGTCTTCCTTTTGTTGATTATAGTACCTATCTCATAATAAGTCATAATCATCGCACTATTAACAATAACCATTGCTTTATTTTGATTAGATCTAATAGTTTCTTTAATTTTCTTTAAATCGTTTAAATAATCATTAGTTAATATTTTATTCAATTTTCTATCCTCCTACTTTATATATACGTATGAAACATCAAAAATCTTGGGCAAGATATGAAAAAAATTAAAATTAGCACTTGGCACTTGACAGTGCTAATTATTAGATATATAATACTTTTTGAGGTGATAAAAATGAGTGAAACAAAGAAGTTTAAAACAGAGACTAAACGTCTACTTGATTTAATGATTAACTCAATTTATACAAATAAAGAAATATTTTTAAGGGAACTAATTAGTAATGCAAGTGATGCAATTGATAAGTATCATTATTTGTCTTTAACTAATGATAAACTAGAGCCAAAAGATTATGAGATTAGAATTACTCCAGATAAAGAAAATAGAACTATCACAATAAGTGATAATGGTATTGGTATGACTCACGATGAACTAGTTGATCATTTAGGTACTATTGCAAAAAGTGGTAGCTTAGAATTCATGAAGAAACTAGAAGAAAATAAAGATAATAATGTTGATATTATTGGTCAATTTGGTGTAGGTTTCTATTCAGCATTTATGGTTGCTAAAAAGGTCGTAGTTAAGACAAAATCCCCATTTGATGATAAGGCATATTCATTTGAAAGCGAAGGTACTGATTCATATAAGCTTGATGAAATAGAAAAAGAATCTAGTGGTAGTGAAATTACACTATATTTAAGAGATAATACTGATGATGATAACTATGATATATACCTAGAACAATACAAACTAGAAAAGCTTGTTAAAAAGTATAGTGATTATGTAAGATACCCTATTAAGATGATGTGTAAGAGAATGAATCCAACATATGATGAAGAAGGTAAATTTAAAGAATCAGTAGAAACTATGGAAGATACTACACTTAATTCTATGATTCCTCTATGGAAGAAGAATAAAGCAGAAGTAACTGAGGAAGATTTAAATAATTTCTATAAACAAAAGTTTAATGATTATGAGGATCCACTATTTAGTATGCATATAAATGTTGAAGGTACTTTAACTTATAATGCTTTACTATTTATCCCAAAGAAAGTTCCATATGATCTATATTCAGAGGAATATGAAAAAGGATTACAATTATACACTAAGGGTGTATTTATCATGGATAAATGTAAAGAACTTATTCCTGATTATTTAAAATTTACTAAAGGTTTAGTTGATTCAAGTGATTTAAGCTTAAATATAAGTAGAGAAATCCTACAACAAAATAAGCAATTAACTAATATTAGTAAGAATATAGAAAAGAAGATAATTTCAGAATTATCTAAAACTATGAAAAATGATTATGATAAATATAAAGAATTCTTTAAATCATATGGTGTATATATTAAATATGGTATATATGATAATTATGGTGAAAAGAAAGATGATTTAAAAGATTTATTAATCTATAAGACTACTAATGAAGATGATTATATATCTTTAAAGACATATGTTAATCATATGAAAGATGGACAAAAATATATTTATTATGCTAGTGCATCTAAAAAAGAACAAGTCTTATCTATGCCACAACTTGATTTATTAAAGAAGAAAGGTTATGATTGTTTAATTCTAACTGATGGTGTAGATGAATTTACAATGTCAATTTTAAATAAGTATGAAGACTATGAATTAAAGAACATTAATCAAGGTGACTTAGACATTTTAGATGAAGACGAAAAGAAAGAACTTGAAGAAAAACAAAATGATAATAAAGACTTCCTAGAAGCAATTAAAAAATCGCTTGATGGAAAGGTAACTGATGTTATATTATCTAAGAGATTAGTTGATTCTCCAGTTTGCTTAACAAGTAAAGATGGCTTATCATTTGAAATGCAAAAGGTATTAAATGCTATGCCTAATGGTAGCGATGCTAAAGCTGAAAAAGTACTAGAAATTAATCCTAACCATGAATTATTTAATGCCTTAAAGAAAGCATATGAAAATAATGAGTTAGATGAATATGCTAGCTTATTATATAATCAAGCACTATTAATGGAAGGATTCCCTATTGAAAACCCAGTAGAATTCTCCAATAAGATGTGTAGTTTAATGATTAAGACAATAAAATAAAACATAAAAAGTAAGGCTAATCCTAAAAGGGTTAGCTTTTTTATACAAAATAATGGCTATATTAAGCGAAAATAGACATTTTTATTAATAAGTGTTTCATTTAGAAAAAATAATAAAAAAATTTATTGACAATAAAAAAAACTAATATTATAATAATGCTGTATTTAATAGTTAAACCGTTGATGCGGAAGTTAAACAATTAATCGCTTATAGAGAGTAAGGGATGGTGGAAGCCTTACAGTATGAGAATTGACAAATGGGCCGTTGAGGGAATTACGAACGATTATTCTAGTAGTAATTACGTTATTCTTACGTTAGTAGATAGGTTTGTGTTAGCAAGCTGAAAAAGAGCCACATTTTTATGTGGAATTTAGGTGGTACCGCGGGAATTATACTCGTCCTATATTTTAGGACGAGTTTTTTTATTTATAAGGAGGATTTAAAATGAGGCCAACATTAGAAGAAATAAAAGGAATGAACTTAGAAGGGTTTAATATTATACCAGTATATAAAGAAATATATTCTGATATAAAAACACCAATAGAAGTTTTAAGAAACTTAAAAGCAAAATCAAAGAAAGTATTCTTACTAGAATCAGTAAGCCAAGAAATATGGGGTAGATATTCATTTTTAGGTTTTGATCCTAGATTTGAAATTAAATGTAAGGATAAATTAGTAACTATTACTACAGATGAAGGATTATCTAATAGTTTTAAAAGTGATGAACCTATGAATGAAATTAGAAAACTAATAAAACAGTTTAAATCTCCTAAACTTGATAACTTACCTTCTTTTACGGGTGGACTTGTTGGATATGCTTCATATGATACAATTCAATATGCGGAAAAATCATTACATTTTTCATCATATGATGAGGCTAAATTTAACGATTATCATTTTATGTTATTTGATAAGATTATTGCCTTTGATAACATTAGACAAAAAATAATAGTTATAGAAAATATAAAACTAGATGATTTATTAAATCAATATAAGAAGGCTGAAAAGAATATAAACTTTTATATTGATTTAATTAAAGCCAATTTAAATCCAAACATTTTAAATAATAGAATAATTGAACCAGTTAGAAGTAATGATACATTTAATGAATATAAAAAGAAAATAGAAAAAATTAAATATTATATTACTGAAGGAGATATATTCCAATGTGTATATTCAAGACGCTTTAAAGGAAAAATGATTGGATCATTATTTAATACATATAGAGTTTTAAGAGGATTAAATCCAAGTCCTTATATGATTTATTTAGATACTGAAGAATTAGAAATAGCAGGAGCAAGTCCTGAAACTCTAGTTAAAAAAGAAGGAAAAACTCTACAAACATTTCCTATTGCAGGTACTCGTCCTAGAGGAAAAAATGAAAAAGAAGATTTAGAAATAGAAGCTGAACTTTTAAAAGATGAAAAAGAACTGGCAGAACACAATATGCTTGTTGATTTAGGAAGAAATGATATAGGTAAGATTTCTAAGTTTAATAGCGTAGAAGTAGTTAATTATAAATATGTTCTTAAATTTAGTCATGTAATGCATATAACTTCTACAGTTAATGGGATAATAAAAGATGATAAGGATGCAATAGATGCATTGCAGGCAATACTTCCTGCAGGTACACTTTCTGGAGCTCCAAAAATAAGGGCAGCAGAAATAATAGATGAGCTTGAGCCAGTTAGAAGAGGAATCTATGGTGGAGCAATAGGTTACATTGATTTTAATGATAATTTAGATATGTGTATATGTATTAGATGCGCTATTAAAAAAGGTGATATAGTATATGTTCAAGCAGGTGGAGGAATTGTTTTAGATAGTGTTGCTGAAAATGAATACGCTGAAACAGAAAACAAAGCAAAAGCAATTCTTAAAGCTTTAGAATTATCAGAGGGGGAATTAGAATGATTTTATTAATAGATAACTATGATTCATTTTCTTATAACTTATATCAATATATCGGTAGTATTAATCCAGATATTAAAGTTATAAGAAACGATGAACTAACAATTGATGAAATAAAAAGCCTTAATCCTAGCCATATAATAATATCACCAGGACCTGGAAAACCTAAGGATAGCGGGATTATTGAGGATGTAGTAAGATATATTGATAAACCTATTTTAGGTGTTTGTCTAGGGCATCAAGCAATATGTGAAGTGTTTGGTTCAAATATAATATATGCCCCAGTTATTATGCATGGAAAGAAAGATATTATTAATGTAGATAATAATTCTACATTATTTAAAGGCTTAGAAACAAAAATAGAAGCGGCTAGATATCACTCACTAATCGCAGATAAAGTAAGTAGCGAATTAATTATTACCGCTACATCAAATGATGGATTAATTATGGGTGTAGAACATAAAACTAAAAAAATATATGGAGTACAATTTCATCCTGAATCAGTAATGACTACATGTGGAATGAAAATATTAAAAAATTTCTTGGAGGTATAATAAAATGGATAAAAAACAAGTATTAGAAAAATTAATGGATAAAAAAGATTTAACATATGATGAAGCATATGAAACAATGGATTTAATTATGAAAGGAGAGCTTGAACAAGCTTATGTAGCCGCAATTCTTACAGCCTTAAGAATGAAAGGTGAAACAGTAACTGAAATAAGTGCTTGTGCTACAGCTATGCGTGATAATGCAACTACACTAGATAAAAGTAGTGATGCTGTTGATATTGTTGGTACAGGTGGAGATAACGCACATACATTTAACATTTCAACAATATCAAGCTTTGTTATTGCTGCTGCAGGTATAAAAGTAGCTAAGCATGGAAATAGAAGCGTATCATCACTTTGTGGTGCTGCTGATTGTTTTGAAGAATTAGGTATTAATATTAATACATCAAAGGAACAAGCTGAGCGTATTTTGTTTGAAGATAACATTTGCTTCTTATTTGCTCAAGTTTATCATAAATCAATGAAAAACGTTGCACCTATTATAAAA
>Ga0247611_10002087_pt1 | contig 33639 bp, 58 predicted proteins | sample 177DNAGHGhighgp2_FD_192422 | JGI IMG/M metagenome (GOLD analysis project Ga0247611, IMG submission 192422) | Sheep rumen microbial communities from Palmerston North, Manawatu-Wanganui, New Zealand - 1770 DNA GHGhigh gp2 | ecosystem: Host-associated > Mammals > Digestive system > Stomach > Rumen... | reverse complement strand
AATCTCCGTAATACTCACCGCAAAGCTTTTCGCCCGTGCGCGTGTTCTCCCAAAATTGCCAATGACCAATATCGCCGCCATTATAATTTTTTTCGCATGGCACGGTATTTAAAATAAAACAGTCAATATCAGATGAAATTTCTTGCTTAACTTTAATACTGTCCCAAGCGTGTGGGCCCCTTTTGCCGGCTTCATAATGCGCATTACGTTTATAACATACCGCGCCTTCTCCTCCCGCGGCAAAAATTTTGCCCATTTTATCAAAGAAAGTATCATCCATTGGATAGTATTCAACGCCTTCAACCAATGGAGAATTAATTCTATTTACTACTTGTGGAATATATTTAATACGTTCTTCAAAATCTGTATCCATTAGATTTTGGCCATCAAAGCATAAAACATCAAAGATACGCCACTTTAATGGATTATCTTTTTGTCGTGCCAAAGCTTTTGGTGGTAGACATCTTAATACAGAACCTATATCGCGGTCAATATCACCCTTGCGGTATACTTCTCCAAGAATAACCGTATCACCATTCTGAAAAGCATTTATTACCGCGTCCCAAAACATTACTTTATCTTGGATTTCACCATAGGTTTTAGTTTTTACACTAATACCACGAGTTTGAAGAGCATTACGCTCTTTTGTGATTATTGCGCGGCTCCAATTTCCATCGTACTTTTCACCAAAAAGATATTCATTACTTTGTGCTAATTGTTCTAATTTCATTCTTCGCATTTCTGGACTTGTAGTTGTTGGCATTGCCCAATATTTCATTGGCTCGCTATTAAAATAATTCATTTTATACCCCTTTTACATAATGTAAATTATTGTATTCAATAATATTATTCTTTTGGAACATTTTTATTATTTTACTATGTGATACATTTAAATATCGTGCCAAAGCGCGCATCGAGGAGAATTTTTCATTGGTTTCTTTACAGGTTATAATTGTGCCACCTCCGCGATGTGATTGATTTAATTTATATTTTTGAACTAAATCCGTAATTGAAATTGGGTCGTCTTTATATTTCCATAAATAATTATGAAAATGTGAATAACTGCCACTTAAACAATCATATAAATTACGTTCATTCCAATTATAATATTGTAGAATCTCTCCAATATTATTCCATTCTTTTATAAACGTTCCATTTAAATCATATTGAAGTATTATTTTTGCTATGTGTCCTCCGCGTCCAGGAGAACGATTATATCCTTTTTTCGGGTTTGTAGCATCATAATAATTAATCCAATATTCTTCACGTTCTTGCAATAGATTAAAATCTTCAATGCTATCTTCTAAAATTTTAACAGAAAAATTATCTCCGCCATATTTTCTAATAGCCTAATTTAATAACCAACAACCATCACTGCTATTAATATTTATTGCATGGCGAACATGTTCGTTCCATCTATCAATTTCTTTATTGATAGTACGACCTATATAATATTTTCCACTAGGACTAATTCTCATATAAATTAAACCCATATAATCACTCCCTAATTTCATCTAATTCAAGAAGATATTTATTTATTTCTTCATTTAAATCTCTTTCCAATCTTTTAGATAAATTGGTTTCATTGCGAAGCCATCTACCAAGAGTAGTTTTACTACATTTTACTCTATTGGCAAATTCTGTAATAGTCACTCCGCGAGAAGTTAAATAAAGCATTCGTTCTTTTACTGTCATAAATATCACCTTCATAAGATAAGTAGGAAGCCTATAAAAGAATTACTGCTTTTTATTCTTTTGAATAAAAATTATTCTTTTATATTTATATTATACTATAAGATTTTAAAAAAGTCAATTACTCCTTCATCAAATCTTCAATAATTACATCAACTGAATCTTCAAGAGCTTCAAGCCCCTCACGATTTTCAATAATATAATCAAACGCAAACTTATCTAGCTGTGTTTCGCTGACATGACGTAATTGCTCTGTTGTCATACTAGGATTAACATAAGCAGTTCCATCTAGATTATAACGCTCAATGCGAATCGCACATACATCTTCATTATAATGACATACACGCTCATATTCATTAATAAAACGCCAATCAGGGATAAGTGCAATATCAAAATCACCAGCCGCGGCGTCAATAAATTTAGCTACAATATCAGCCCAATAATCTGACTCATACGCGCGCATCATTTCTGTGCCAATTGTTTGTAGTAATTTGCGTCCGGCTTCATCTTTTTCGCCATTCCATTTATAATATATAATAGCATAAAATTTTACTAAATCGGCGAAATGAATAGTAAGCACCCTGTTATTTTGTGCTTCTAATTTTGTAGTAAAGGCATTTGCTACGGCATCTTTTCCAGAGCCGCTTTTACCGCTCATCATTATTACTTTCATCTATTAACTACCTCATACGCATATTAAAATAGAAACGAACAAATTCTTGTTCATTTTCATCACAAGCATTTGTATAGTTATTAAGTAAATCTGTCATTTTAGTAGGTCCTAACTAACTAGCAATATCAAAAATCATTTTCGCGCCCGCTTTTGTCGCCTCTGGAATATCAGTAAATAATTCAATCATGTTTATTCTCCTTCATTACCTTAGAAAGCGCGTCAAAAAAAGATTGAACTTCTTCTTGTGTTTCTAGTATAATTTTTCTAATTGCGCGACCGCGCTGCCGCTCATCATTATCTGGCATATTAAAAATATAATATTGCTCTTCATCCTCTTCTGGAATAATACGAGTACATAGATGCTTACCAGTTTTTTTACTTAATACTTTTACAATAGTACTATTTTTTAAATGAGACATTTCTATGTCGCGGCATTCTGGTTTTAATTCATCCATGAAGCCGACATATTCATCTCGTCCTACTCTATAAATTTCGTTATCCATATTAACCTCTATATTCTTGTTTTAGTGCTTCTGACTGTGCTTGCGCCAAATCATCGCAGCATTCATTCCAATAATTTCCCGCATGACCAGCTACTTTTCTAAACTCATACCAAAAATTATCAAAATAAGGAATGATTTGATACCATAAATCTTGATTTGCTACTGGATCTCCCTTAGAATTTACCCACCCGTTTGCCACCCATCCATGATACCACCCTTGACGATAGCAATTAATAGCATAAGCAGAATCACTATGAATAATAATTTTTTCATTAGTGCGGCGGGTAGTGGAAGCATATTTCAATGCTTCTGCAATAGCAGTTAATTCCATACGCTGATTGGTTGTATCTTTTTCACTACCCGCGCGCGCCTCAATTTGTACGCTGTCTTGTACCGCAATAAAACCCCAACCGCCAAAAGTTTGATTACCGCGTTTCTTTAATGAACCATCGGTATAAATTTCAAGCGGTAGAATTTTTTCTTTACTGCGACGTTCTTCCATTTACTTACTCCTTTGTTCTTTTTTATATTATACTATAAAAAATACAAAAAGTCAAGTAATTACTCTTTAATTTCTTCTGGCTGTTTAAGTTCTGGTAGTCCAGCAACACTTGTTAGTAAACTTAAAATACCGGCTAATACGGATGCAGAAGCGACCATAACCCAGTCTACTTCGGATAAAACTGCGCTAGTGCCAATTGTGGCTACTGCTGTTTGAGCAACTGTTTTTAGTGCGCGTACGCCCGCGGCTTTAAACCATTCTTTCATAGCTATTCCTCCTTATAGAAAATCATTTTTTATTTGACGTTCAGCATATAGTTTTTTAATGAATTCATATTCTGCTTCAAATACGCCATTTTTATCGTGAGTTTTTTCAAGCAGCTTAGTATATTTATCATTTAAAGTCATTATATGCTGGTATTCGTCTTTCGTGTGTTTCCTGCCATTGCGACATGAGTTTGCAAAATCAAGTATCTCCCAACGAATACGGTCTTTTTCATTTTCTTCTATTTCTTTATGAATAGCAGCTAAATCGTCTTCAATTCTTGCTGTTAATTTACGTCCAAGCCATTTGAAAGCTGAGGATAAGGGATTCCATTTGATTGGCGTAATTTCAATAAATAGAGATAAGATAACAATAATCTACCAGATGTTGGACCATATCCAATTGAGTATTTCCTGCTCCATTGGCGTCACCTCCCGAGAATTCCCCTCTGTTTGTATGTAATAACATAACAAAACAAATCTAGGAAAACCCGCAAAATATAAAAATAATGCCAGTAAGATCTTCTTACTGGCATTTAATGGGGGCATTCTCTGTGATTTGTACTTTTGGAGTATTTCCATCTAGTAGTGTAAAAGTAAGTGAGTCGCAGTCTAAAAGATATAATCTATTAGACCATATAGCACCGGTATCCATATTGATTTTATATCCGGTGTATTTATCATCAAAATCGCCGCGGTATTTAATTGGTTGGGCATTTTCTACTAACATATTTTTAGAATATTTTCGCGGCATCGCCATTGTTGGCGTATGCCCGTGTATGCAAATTCTCTCTGGGGCCCATCCATAATCAAATGCTGTACGATTCCATAATAAATTTTCAATGACAAATTTATCTTTATTCGTCGCGATGAAGCCTGGATAAACTCCGCCCGCGTGACAGAAATCTAGATTCTTATAAGAATAAGTTAATGGTAATTTATCAAGTTTATCAATTAATTCTGTATTTAAGCCATCTAAAAACCAATCCTTAATAGTTTGCTTTCCATGATTAGTTATTGATAATTGAAGAGCTGGATATTTATAATCGAAGACCATTGTTGAGCTTAAAATTGTGTCTAAACGTTTTTCATCAAATTGTGGATTAGGGAAATGTTGTTTAAACTCACGCGCTGCCGCGACGAACATATCTTCATGATTGCCTTTTAAATAAATAACATGTGGATTATTTAAAAGGGCTTTCATGATTTTGTATCCATCTTCACCACGGTCGATAGCGTCACCACCGAAAATAAGGGTATAATTGGGATCAATTTGTTCGCAATACTTTATCGCGGCATCAAATAATTTTAAGTTTCCATGTACATCTGTAAAATAAAACACCTTATTCATGGAACCAGCTGCCGGCTTTGCACAACGCATAAAAGCCAAGCAGGATTGCTGCGAGCAAAATTCCGATGATTGTCCAACCAAACCAATTCATGCTTCTCTCTCCAACTTTCTAATCTTACGAAGAATTTTATTACCAATTTTATTATTATAGAATCCACGCTTCATAATTAGATTATAACGATATTCAAGTGCTTTAATTTTATTTTCTTTATTCATATTAATACCTCATGTTATTATCATTTAGTACAGAGACAATTAGTACAATTAAAATTAATCCGAGGAGTATGGTTGTCATTAATATTCCTCCTCACCATAAGTATCAGCAATATCGCGCCAATCGTCTTCTTTATTCAAAGAAGAATAATCAAATTTATCGGAAAGTTTCCAACACATATAATATACCGCGTCTTCGCGTTGTTCTTCAATGGCATTGGCAACATATTCTTCTCGACCTTCCTCAGTGAAAATTCCACCACGATCTTCTTCTTCCTGGTCAGCCCAATATTCAGCATTTTCTTTAAATGAATTATAAAATTCACTATAAGAGTCAATTAGGTTTAGGGACATTTCACGACCAATAGCAGATGCTTCCTGTGCATCGGCACAATCTTCAATTGTCCAATTTTCAATGCCATGCTTGCCCTGATAGGTATTTTCCTGAGCAACAATCAAATAATTAGCCATTTTCTTTTTCTCCTTCCTGACTTTCTTTTTCCATTGCGTCTGCGATACGTTCAAGTGCCCTTGCGATACGTTCTTCTGGGGTCTCATCAATAATATTATACATCTGGTTGAAGCGATAAACGAATTCAGCGTAAGTCATTTTTCTACTTCCTTTCCTCTTGATATATTAATTATACTATAATTTTAAAAAAATGTCAAGAAATTAATCTTGACATTTTTTATCTTTTTCCCAAGGTAAAATACATCCATTACAAGCATGTATCCAATTCATTGGTGCTTTTGCGGTTATACCACCAGAAAAAACTACATCACAAGTTCTACTTAAATCATCATATGAATTAATTTTAATTATTCCTTTATAACCATTGGGCATATAAATCCAAGCATACCAAATTCTTAAATTTTTAGACATTTGATTATTCTGTAATTTCTGGAATATTTATAATTGACATAGCATTATCCGTGGATACAGTAGGAAGTTTTCCGTCCCAAGTCTGTACATAATTATATTTAATAAGTTCTTCCGTAATAGAGGTACTAAGCTTTGTATTTGCTTCGGCTTGTGCCTCTGCCTGTACACGCACCGCATATGCCGCCGCATCTGCTTCAATTTTCTGCACTTCTGCCGCGGCGGATGCCTCAATTTTCTTGCGTTCAGCGGCTTGCTGCGCTTCCATAGTTTTCTGTTCCTGTTCGGTTTGTGCCTTCTGCTTTTCCTGTGTAGCAACTTGCTTTGCTTCAACAGCATTAGTGAAAGCATCGGAAAAATCTATATCTTCAACCGTGACGGAAAGAATGTTAATTCCCTGAGTAGCAAGCGCATCTTTTAGTAGAGACAACATTTCAATAGAAAGATTATTACGGTTAGTAATCAACCCTTCTGCTGTGTATTTACTGATTACACTCTTAATTTCTTCTGAAATGCGCGGTGTTACTAAAATATTTAAATAGTCTGTACCAACTTCACGATATAGATTCATCGCAGTTTTCTTATCAATATTTAGATTTACTGAACCACGAATAGACACTTCTTGAATATCAGAAGAGAATGCTTGCATTTCAAATGGAACGCGTTGCTCACGATTATCCATAGTGATTACATTATCCCAAGGTGCGTGAAAATTAATACCCGCATCAAGAGTAATATCGTGTACTTTACCGAATGTAGTTACAATACCAGTATAGCCGGTAGGGACGTATGAAATACATGAACCGGTAACAGCAACTACGCATAAGAGACAGGCAATAGCCCTTATAATCATAGCGAATGGCTTGCCTTTATACTGTTTACTAGCATATGCAGCGAAAATAAAACCACCAATCAAAATAAGAATACCAATAATGAAAATAAACATAATTACTCCTTTTTATCCATGATATTTTAGTAGAAAACTATTGCTTACTGCCTTAAAAGATTTGGTGCCATCAAGAGTGCGGAATACAATACCTTCGCGGGGCTGGCCATCTACCTTAGAATTGCCTTCTGCGTAATTTAGAATGGCATCTACATTTTCAAATTGATTAATTTTCATCTTTTCTTCAACAACAGGCACACAAGGAACATTATATTGAGAAAGAATATCAATCATTTCCATAGTGCCTACACGGCCCTTAGTAGAGAATACAAGGTTGAAAGCCGCGAAGTCATGACCATTCATAGAATATTCACGACGCTGCACACCCTCACCGTAAGTTTCTCCCTGAATAGTAATCCATTCTTCTGAGGAATTGCTATCTAGCATTTTAGAAAGTACATCAAAAATATTATACTTTTTAGCCATCTCCCAATAGACATTGCTATCATAATAGCAAGGTTTATCTACGCTATCAAAGCAGACATTACGAGAACAAACATAGAAAGACTTTTTACCAAACTTGCCGCGCTTCATAGTAAAAGTAGTTGAAGTGCCGTCAATCTTTTCAGTTGCTACCCAATCACCTTCGTCAGTAAGAATCCAAGGCATATTCTGCACCCGCTCTTCATCTGTCTTTTGGACCCAAGCAGGCCATCCGCCCTTCTTATCCTTCTTTCTGCCAAAGAAGAAAAACATAATTTCGCGACCAAACTTATACTTCATTAGCCAACGAACAAAAGGTTTCTTGAAGATATTAGGATGACGAGAAGCCATTTTCTTATACTTGTCTACTGGCGCGGCTTTACGCTGATTGTCTTCGTCATCCGCGTAGGTTACGCCAAGCTGTTTGGTTAGGAAACGAGATTCATTATCAGGGTAATAACGTTCTTCTGTTTGATTATTATAAATATATGAAATATTTTTTTCTTCGTCTACGTACCAATCCCAACCAAAATCAGATGGATGCATAAGCAAACCCTGAGAAATAGTTTTACACATCTTCAAGGTCTTAACCTTGTAATTACGCTTTTCAAGAAATGCGAAGCACTCCTTATCAGAGGGTACGCGAGAGTCAATTTCAAAATAAATCGCGGGGTCGCCAACCTTAAATTGGCCTTTCTGCACAATAACTCGCCATCCACCGATAATGGCATGTTCTACGCGGTCGTAGCCTGGAATAGGTTCAATACCATCAACAATTACTACATAGGCCAATTCGCGTTCTTGATTCGCATTCAACATTTACTTTCACTTTCCTTTCCTTTGATATATTTATTATAGCATAATTTTAGAAAAAAGTCAAGGAAAAACTTCTCTAAAACTCCAACCCTCTACATCATCTAGCCAAACAAAATAAACTTTTTTTCTCCATTCAGGAGAATAGCCAACAACTAAATAGCCAGACCCCCATTCGGTACAATATTCTGTCCTTGTTAAATAACCGGCATCTAGAAGACAATCCTGTGCGCGATCACACATATAATCTTTATATTCATTACTCATATTTTACTCCATAGTATAAAAAAATTCTGAATGACTACCAACATCATACCAAGTCTTTCCATCTTGGTCCCAACTACGGATATAATGGCTTTTGAACGGCCGCGCGCCTTTTGGTTTCTTGGCATTACATTGTTCAATGAACTTGTTAATTTCTTTATAAACATCATCACGCGTCTTACAAGTAGCAATTTTTCGCGCGTCACCATAACTATTTTCAAACCAAAGTGTCATATTAGACCTCCTTACAATAAAAAACAATAGTCTGCTGTGTGCCTTTATATTCTTTATGTTCCTTGACTTTCATCTTCATATGAAGTGCTGTACCCGCGGCAATATTTTTACTCGCAGTAGTCCATACATATACATTGCCATCTTCATCTTCCATAACATGCATATGAGACAGACCAAAACGACTATCTAATTCAATGTTGCTTTTAATTACAACATCTTTAATAAGCCAAGTGCCAACTTCGCCCTGATAGGTGCTTTTACTCGGCTCGTAAACAAGAGAAGAAACATATTCTTCAACTTCTTTTCGCGGCCGCATTTCTAGATCATCAATTTTAATAGAATCCCAATCTAACTTAATGGTTTTAATATTAGAAGGAATTTCCGCGGGAGTACGGTCAGAAGGGATAAACCAATGGAAGATTTCATTATACCAGACAGTATGTTCGGGGAGTTTGTCGCGCCAAGACTGAATTACATCATGTTCACCAATTACAAGAGTAATATAGCCAGCCTCACCGAAGCCAAACGCATTACGCGCCTTAAAACGCACCGCACGCTTTTCTACTTCAATCTTTTTCTTCTCCGCGCGTTTTTCCGCGGCGCGGTCCTGTGCTGCGCGTTCTTTGTCAGTATACCAACGGACTTCCATATTTTCCTTGCCGCTGCCATTACAACGATAGCATGTAGTATCTCCCTGAGCGTTCATAGAATAATGACCAGAGCCGCCGCAGCGCTTACATGGGCCGCTTACGCGTACATACATTTTACCATCATGTTCAAAAGGCTCACCGACTACTTGCATATTTTCATAAGATTTTGCGACAGCCATTACTCGTACCCCTTTCCCTTTTGTATAATTATTATACTATAATTTTGAAAAAAAATCAAGTAAAAAATAAAGGTGAATTTATAAATTCGCCTTATATACTTCATGAATATAATTTGTATACAAAAGTTGAGTTGGTGTCATATATTCTTTATCATGCGCACTTTCTCGTTCGGCAATGGCTAAGTCGGAGAGAATAACGTCTAGCATATTTTTATTCTTAATATTCATAGCCTTATTACCGTGTTCTTTATCTTTTAGCCACCATTCATATTCGCCGCGATAAGTAAAATTTTTGCTATATGCGCGACCGGCCGCGAGAAAATCACATACCATTTCTGTGAAATCTTTTTCTGGCATTACATAAGTTGTTAAGCCTTCACTATAATTATCCGTCCAATAAGCCCAATGGTGCGGGTTGCGACCGCGGTGATGAAGCCACGCGCGCGAAAAGCCGTTTGCTTTCTTTGCTTCTGTAATTGGTGAAGTTGTTCCTGTCCAATAACGTGCGGATTCAAAAAATTCAATTGGGTTGAATTTACTCATATCGTGCTTAATGCCGCGCCAAGTAATACCACATAGGCTACAATAATAAAGTACCCAAAATTTGTGCTTTAAAATAGTTTTAAAATGCTTAAAAATTTTTTTAATTGTTAGTTTTGGTTTCATTTTCTAGTCCATCCATTTAGTTCCAAAAAGCGAGACATAACTGCACATTGCATATTATCAATTAGCATTTGTCCGAACGCTTCTTCGGATTTATTTGATTTATAACGAAGTTTTAAATCATCAATTAGCATTGCATCATGCTTAGCAATTAATGCGCAAAATTCTTCTGTTACATGCGGTTCGTTACCTGCTTTTGCAGAGCGCGCAAGCTCTATATCTTCATCATATAGTTTTAAATAATTATGGATATTTTCTTCTTTATCCACATATTTATTACATAAATCCATTAGACGAATCATATGAGAATATTTTTTACCAGGGGTCATATTACGTCCATGCAATCCCAATATAGTACCAGCAATAGCATTTAACATACTATTACTGTTACAATGAACAATATAATAAAGAAGAGTATCGTCATATAAATATTCTTTTAATACTTCTTCATAATCTGGATTAAATATAATATAATCACTTAAAATACATTCAATACTATTAGGATTAGATTGTTTTAATAAATGGCAAAACAAACGAATATCTTTAACGCACGCTTTGCTGCCATCATCTAACTGTATTTCATAATTAGGAGTTTTTTTATCAAGTAAAAAATTATCGTAAGAAGGTAGAACAAAAGAATAAGTATCTACATCGCTATTTTCGGTGGCAAGTCCATAGTTTTGACTACCAACTAGCGCGGTAAAAAGTACATTTACGCCGCGGCTTAAAATTAATCCATGCTTATTTTTAACTTCTTCTAAAATCTTATTCATATTTATTCCCCCTTAATTTCTATAATAATTATAGCATAAATTTTAAAAAAAGTCAATAAAAAAAGAGCCGATTTTCATCGGCTCATGTATACCATAAAATATAATCAAATGGTTGTCGGTTAATCCAACCTTCATTAAAATGGGCTACGCGATAATATTTATATTCTCCATCGGATACAAATGCTTCGCCAAGTCGCGCGTCAAAGTCTTCATTATTTATATAATCAATAAATTCTTGCTTTGTATAAATAATATCATTGGATGGGTCTTTTTCCCAATCTTGAAGTTTCTCAGCTTCAAAAAATAAGTTTGAAATCGGAATACCCATATCGGTTTTTTCACCATCAGGGTCTTGTACTATAAATCGTAGTCCATCTTCGCCAAGAAAAGCGCCGTTGGTAATTAGATTACCAACGCGCCAAGCTGAATTATTAACTTTGTATAATACGCGTTGTCCCGCATAAATATTATTTACTTCCATTATTCTTTCCTTTTATTTAATATCCTGATAAACAGGAGAATTTAGTACTTCCATCATTAGATCATAACCATCCTTACCAGATAACACAGCCTCGATACCGCTCATGGAGAAACCAGAGATATATGAGAATGGACCGTTGAGTGCTGGAATCTGATTCTGACGTGCGTCAAGGTTCCAGAAGATGACACGAGGAATCTCATACCCATACTGATGCCACTTTTCACGCTGTGCTTCAATAACAGTTAGAATTCCATTTTCATTTAGGCCTCCGCGTCGAGAATTGGAAGTTACGCAACAATTGAATTCCATATCACTAAAAATATAAAGAGTTTTAGGCATATCATCAGCCGCGGCCTTGCTCTTGCGTGCGGTTGATAGTAGTAGGTCAAATACCGCTTCAATGTTAGTGCTGCCACCCCAATCCGCGTTATGAGCGCGCATAAACTTATCATAAATGTCTACGCCTTCAAATTTTACTAACGCAGGAGTATTAGAGAACGTAATAAAGTGATTGCGGAAAGGCCCCTTGCCGCGTTCAGCAATGTAGGCGCCCATGGAGACTGCCGCGTATAGTGGCTGGCCCCACATAGAGCCGCTAACATCTACGACCGCGATGCCGGGTTCTTCATGACCATGATAGTAATCAGGAAGCGCGTCCCAATACTTCTGCCAAGCATTACGCTCAACAGAAGTTGCCCGACCATATACGGAAAAAATCTGATTAGCAATGTCAACAGGATTTAGTACGCCAGCATTCACCTTAGTTTCTTTATTACTCATAAACGCAGCATAGCGTTCACGCGTATATTCATTACGGGCAAAAGCATTGCGATACTTTAATCCCGCCTTTGAAGGTAGTTTGTCAAACTTAATTTCATCCCAACGTCCCTGGGACATTAGAGACTCAACAATATTGATACGACGGCGAAGCATAGAAAGCATCTTGCGGTATTCCTTAGAAGTTAAATCGCCAAGTGCTTTACGAGTCTTATTACCAAGAATCTTGGACTTTTGAGAGCTGCAATTTTCGCTACATGCCCACTTAGCCGCGAGAGAAGGGGTTTCGCAACTTACATCTAATAGTAACTGCTCGCGCCATAGCCCGAACATATCCTTTTCTATTGGGGTATCAACTAGGGAATAAAGATCATCCCAGCGCCCAAGTAGAGGAATAAACTTCAAATTGCGGCGAACCACGGCAGGATAGTTATTAGCTAACCAATGAATGCAAACGCGGAAAAATCTACGTTCACCCTGACCGCCGCGGCAGTTACGCATATAAAATAGGCACTTTAACGCATAAAGAGTATTCTCTGCATAAGCGTTCTTAAACATTAGAATTACGTCATCGTCAGAGCGATTGCGCATGGAACCGCCTAGGGCAAACATATCCAATAGGTCAGATTTAGTAGTCTTATGAGTTACTCCACCATTTTCAGTATAAGTATAATTAGTTTCATCCTTTAACGCATTTAGAAAATTATTCATTCGTTTTCTCCTTTTCATCTTAACCTTTTTACAAGGTCGTAGGTTTTCTTTATAATTTATTATACTATAATTTTAAATTAAAGTCAAGTTGTTGAATTAGACCAAGTTTCACTTTTATGAACAATGCCGCGGCTATTGGTAATTTTATCTGCGACGAAACTTACATTTGGAAATCTAGGATTGCCATATCCATATTCTAAATATGTATGATACATACGACAAGCTTCGCCATAATCACTCTTTACATCAATGCCCTTAACATAATTTTCTCCATCATGGCGGATATAATGTACAAAGAAATCATGAATTTTTCCTTTATTCCAAGTTTCATTATATCCTGGAACGATTTTATCATCGCCATCAGTTACCATACAAGAAACATACGTCATATTCGGGTAGCTTGGGTTATCATAAGCCATCTTCATCTGACTATGAAAAGACTGTATTGCAGAATCTAGTGTCTCATGGACTTCTATACCACAGGTATAATTATCTCCATCTTTACGAATGCGGTGTAAGAAAAATTTATTTTCCATAAAATTACCTCCATTTATTTTACATTGGATAAGTATATAATTCTGTTATAGGAATTTTTAAAGTTTGTAAATCTTGCCATCGCTGGCGAACATCAGCCATTACTTCATCTATATGAACCGGTGTACAATTATGTGAATCCATGCCGACATGATAACAGAATGGATTGTTAGGGTATAGGAAATTTTTTTGCTGATGAGTATGACCGTGTAGATTTAATACATGTTGTGAGAAATGTTTTTCATCATAATTCGCGGTTAAAGTCGGGTAATGACTTAAATAAATATTCATTTTCTTATGTTTAATTACATAAGCATACCAACCGCCAATTACATTTGGACAATTTTTAAAAATAGCGTTTTTTCGCGCATCACTCTCATGGTTTCCCCAGATGAGAAAGATTTGCCCATTTAAGCGCTTCATTAGTTCACATCCGCGCACAGTATCGTTGAGCATAGTATCACCTAAATGATATACAATATCACCTGGTTTAACTACTTTATTCCATCTTTCTACAATGGCTTCATTCATATCTTCAATATTAGTAAAGCCGCGCGGTTCATAAAGAAAACCAACGTTATGCATGAAATGTGTATCACTGGTGAAGAAGATTTCCATTACTAATCACCCATACTTCCTTTACATTTGAAAATTCATTTTTTGATGGCATCGTGGTTTGACAATGCATTCGCCGCAATATGGAATGGCTTACATAAGAGCGACCACGACGCTTATCATTATATTCAATACAATTTGAAATTGAAGTATTCATGAATACGAAAATAATTTCATAATCATTATCATTAAGATGCTTCTTTTGAAGTGCGCTATGAAGTTTTGCTCGTGAAGCAATAGAGATGTGCGTCGCGTCGGCAATAACGTCAAAACCATCTATCAATGTCGCGGCAATAGTGCCCACGAATTTATTAAAGACTTCGGTTTCATGCGCGAAATAATCTTCATTTTCTTTAAGCATAGAGAAACGAATTTCGTCACGCGAGACATAACGCACATCTGGATGCGTTTTCATAAATTCATCAGCCCACGTAGTTTTCCCGCTGCCAGGGCAGCCAGACATTATGTATAAGATAGGCATTTTATCGCTCCTTTCTTATATATTATATAATAAATTTTATAAAAAGTCAAATATTTATTATGGGCGTAAAGCATCAACAATAGCATTATAATAGTTTGCTGTAATACTAGTGTTTTGTGCTGGCAATGTTAAATTACTTACATACGGTAAAGCATTAGCTTTATTAATATAATTTTGAAAATTACTAGGAAGAATACTTGTCCCTGCGTTTGGATTTACAATTGAAATATTGCTTGAAAGTCCTTGAGCCGCGTATAAATCATCTATATATTTTTGAAGAGTTACCATATCAGCTCTGGTAATTGTATCACCGGCTTTAACTTTTTCAATATATCCTACTTCTGAAGAAGATTCAGGAACATAACAAGTGCCAGTAAAAGTTGTGCTATTAACTGTATAATTAGTATTAGCATGATCAAACTAAACACGAACGCACAATACCTATTTGGCACCATTGATATTATTAAAGTCATTCTTTAAATTATTACTGACTGTAGACCCATTTGTTCCTGATCTTACAGTGGTTCCTGTATCATAATTGCAAGTATTATTCCATCTATATTGTGTTACACCAGATGTACTATTTTGCATATAAGCTGGAACGGAAAAAGTCAATAATGTTTTTATATATTTATCAGGAATAAAATAAAAAACTTTTGCATCAGTTGAAGAACCTGTCTTAATTGAAAACGGAAGAGATGGAGAACTTGGATGCAATGAAAATGTATAATTAAAAGTAGTAGCCATTTGTTTTCTCCTTATAAATTTAAAGCGTCTTGAAACTCAAGACGCTTTAGTATTAAAGCCTCTAGATAGAATCGAACTATCATCTCTCGCTTACAAGGCGAGGGCATGGGCCATTATGCTATAGAGGCAATTTCTTCAGCAGGAATAACATTATCATAGCACTGTTCAAGAGTAACGTTTATAATACTATCAAGATGATAGTATTCAACAACCCTGTCCGCCGCGGCTCCGTAAGTATCAGCGCTAACAATTCCCTTTTCAGTCTGCTCAATATAATCGTCATCCATATAAACCACAGTGTAAAAATACATATTATTCTCTCCTTTTTAATTTTAAAATGGCGATGCCAGAAGGATTTGAACCTTCGCGTTAGATTTCTCCAACCTAGCGATTTAGCAAATCGCCCTCGTCACCACTTGAGTATAGCACCAAAGAAACGGTGTTTACCGCACACCGTAACGGCAAATTTTCCGCCGAAGCGAGGTTTATTAGAAACCCCAATGCATTGTGGCTAGTTTTTGTTCTATGGCGACGCGGATAGCCACCGCGGCCTGTTTTCTAGGGGCTTTATTTTTCTCTATTACCCAGAGCGGAGTGCACGACTTGAAAACATAATTACCGTCTCTCCAAGGTAGTTGGTTCTTTATTTATACTGAACGGAACCAACCAAAATTCGCAGTTGCGTTTAGAAAAATTTAAGCGCTACTTTTTCTAAATCACTACGGTGGCGCGTGGATATTGGCCGTAATTTAAATGTTCCGCGCCTTAGTCTGCCACTCGCCAAGTTCTTCTGCCTGACGAGCGCGACTCCAAGAGGAAGAAAACACTACACGACGGGAAGTTTTACGCATAATCATCATCCTTTCTCTTTCTTTCTGTAAATATTATAGCATAAATTTTATTTAAAGTCAAATAATTAACATGTAATTTCTACTTTATCTTTTGTAACTGTTGGGCCGTATGCTGGCGGAATGATACCATGCCAAGCACAATATGGCTACATAAATGTATTACCGTGACAATTTATACAATATGATGCCCACGGAGACATAACAGCGCCGCATTTAGGACAGACCCAACCATAAGAAGTATAATTAGATGGATTTTCCTTCGCTGTTGTTGTTGATGTTTCTACCATTTTCTAGTCCTCCATTTTTAATTTTCTCCCAAATTTCTAAATACATTCTATCAATATTCATTAATGTATCTTGAATTTGATCTTCAATTACCGCGCGGTCGCGTAGATGCTCGGCGTATTGTTTTTTAATAGTTTGTACTTGGTTGAAGAAGGTTCTCTTTTCATAAGTAGAGCCACTAATATTTTCTAATTGCTTATCTTGACGCTCTTTACAAAGCAAGCATACATATGGTTCATATATTCTTATAGAGTATTCATATTTGCCATACGAATTATCTTGTATACTGGCTTCTAAATACCAATCAAAATCTTTCCACTTATGCGGGCATTGCCGCGTAGGAATAATCGGTTCGGTCTTCTTTCTAAATAATCCCATAATTATTTCTCCTTTATTAGAGCGTCCAGTTGGAGTTGAACCAACTAACAAAGGCTTTGCAGGCCCACTCCCGGCCGACGAGAATTGGACGCATTTGGCAGGGGAGCAGGGACTTGAACCCCAACACTTAGTTTTGGAGACTAATATGCTGCCAATTACATCACTCCCCTTGGTGCGCCATCGGAGAATCGGACTCCGGACACCGACATTAAAAGTGTCGTGCTCTGCTAACTGAGCTAATGGCGCATATGTCCCAACACTACAAATATTGACAAGGCTAGCCTCAATATTTGTCGATTCGTGCCCATTTTAACGACGTGCGGTTGGGTCCGTCGATTGATGCGCCGGGTTGGAATCGAACCAACGGTGTTTCTTTGTGCCTGATTTACAGTCAGGTGACATCGCCAACTAGTCGTACCGACGCGTATTATAAATATAGGAATTGAGACTCGAACTCAAATTGTAAGTTTAGAAGACTTATATTCTATCCTTTGAATTATTCCTACATAATCGCGGCGGAAGAGTTGCGGATACTATTCGGCCTCTTGCTACGGGTCTCATTACCAACGCCGCAACTAATGGTCGGGCCCCTGGGACTCGAACCCAGGACCTGCGGTTTATAAGACCGCTGCTCTAACCTGCTGAGCTAGGGCCCGAAAGAGAGCTTAATAGCTCCCGGGAATATACTTATTAATAGTATTTGGATGGTATCCAAGTGCGACAAGGAATGAAGCAAAGCAATCGCATAATTCATCAACACCAACATCACTTGGAATATCAAAGCTTAGTTCTGTTCGCCGCTCATGTGGATTCTCACCGCCAGGCCAAAAAGTAAATTCAACCTGTCCTTTATTTTCTTCACTTGACATTTCTATAATCCCTCACTTCTTCATATGGATGTTCATTTTCCCAAACAGCACAATCTTCTACAATAAAGTTATTCATTTTAAGCCAAGACTTATATTCAAGTTCAAGGCAGTCGGTATCCCATAGTTTAGTTTTCCCGGTTTTCTTATCGCGGAAACGAAGCTCACAATACATGAGGCCGCCGCTCTTGTCATCAAACCAATCCATCTCGGTTCTAACCTGTTCAACTACAAAGCGCCCAAGCCAAAGCGGGTCGTTTGCGATAGACTTATTAATTGCTCTGCAATAGTGATTAAGCCACCGCTGATGCTTCCTACGATTCTTAGACTTCATGTTGTACTCACGCATTTTTCTTGCTCCTTTCCTCTTTGTATAATAATTATACTATAATTTTTATTATAAGTCAAGTATTTTCTTCGTAGAACTTTTCAATTTCTACGCAATTTTCATCGGGCTTACATTTATCGCAGAAAGGAGAAATCCATCCTTTCGTAATCCACTTCGCGGGCGCACCGCAACGGATACAAGTTGAATAACTTATATTTTCATATTTATCAATTATTTTATCTATTTCTGGCGTTGTCCAATTAGTATAAAAACGCAGGCCGCCAAATTTTTCTTTTATCTAATGAATACGAAATTTACTTAAAAGTTTTTCGCCGCCTTTTTCAAGAAGAGCCTGTTTTAGTTCTTCGCACATTTGTAAACCAAATGCGTTGCGCCAACCGTCCGGCATATCATCTAGCCATATATATTCATAATCATAATCTTCAATTGGTTTACCAGTCCATACATTATATGGCATTAGGAATGGATATTTTTCAATTAGTTGTTTATTATATTCTCTTTCGTCCATTCTTCTATTATCGCTCCATTTTTTCTAAGCCATTCTTGTATTGGCCATCGCTCACTACAAGGATTGTCATATTTTTCAAATACAATAAATGCGAAATCATAATTTTTTATATCATTATCATATGCGATACGTTCATGTAAGCTAAATAATTTAGACATGAAAAGTTTAAAATCAATTTTATCTAATTGATTTGAATATATTTGTAGAAAAGAACAATCTTGTGGATGCTTAGGTGCGCATTTACCATTACATAATCCATCGCATTCCGCGCCGGGCTTTAATGGTGGGCAATCAATTACCCATATTCCGCGCGCGTCCTATCCGAGCGGACGCCACTTCGGCGGAAAAACAGTAGTATTTAGGCCAATAAGATTTTGTGGAAAATTGCGCACTTGCGCCCAATAGGAAGTATATAATTTCATTTTATTCTTTTACCACTCATTAGAATCCCATCCAATTGGGTCTCCTGTATTGTTATCAAAATCTAAATATTCATCCGATTCATAGCACTCTTTACAAAGCCACCCATTTTTGCTATATGTTGTTCTTTTCATTTGTTTCTGTTCATACCTTTTCCCGCACATACCACATAGACGATAATACTTTCGGGTCTTTTTTAAGCCTGTTTCATTCATTCCACTTCACCGCTCTCTTACTTTTAATATCAAGTTATCGACGCTAATAATTTCATAATGCTCTACTATTTCTGAAAAGTTAGCATCGTCAGTTAAAGTTATCTTGTATCCATGATCCTCAGGCATAAAAAATGATCCGATACATAGGCCAAGTCCAATAACAGACACAATAATAAATACACAGAGCTAATTATTACTAATAACTTCTTTACCGAATATTGCAAGTAAAGCGAATAGAATAACACAAATAAAGCCGATACTTAACATAGAACCGCCTAGTGCGGACATACTTGTCCATTCTGATAAAATAACTACTCCTTTAGTCATCTTACTTTACCGTCCTTTGTATAAAATTTGTCTTCTACATTTAGGGCATGTTTTAAAATAATGCATTAGTGATTTATCAAACAGCTGTGCTCCGCACGCGCTACATATGGGTACGCTATAATTTCGTTGGTCTTTTTTATCAAATCGCATTTCATACTTAGGAGCAACAAACATTTTTTCAAGTTCTTCGTGTAATTCATCTTCCCAATTTAAAAACTCTGCGCCGCAATATCTACAACGAAAGCGTATGTCGTTATTAAAATCTCTGTGTTCTCTTCCGCATACTGGACAATAGTTAATTTTCATTTTACTTTACCTTTCTGGATAATTTTATTTTGTCATCCATTCCCACGCATTAATTTCTGCTTCAATTTTTCGTCCAAGAAGAAATAATTCCCAAGCATTTTGAAAACTATCCCAAGTTTCACGATTAGAAAAAATCTCTTTATTATCATGCATAATAGCTTGATAAACTAAAAAATCAATATGATTGCCGCGCATTTGTACATGAAATCCATTTCCTTGCTTATTATTGGAGTGAAATAAAGTATAGCAATGAAATTTGGAATAATCATTTTTATTGATTATCCATTTGGATTCTTTCGTAAATAGTAAGATTTGGTCGTTTGTTTCTACAATATACGCCTGTTCGCCGTATTTGTGATTAATAAACCAAACTACTTCTTGCGCTGTCATATTGATTCCTTTCTTTTTATAAGTCGGAGTAGCAAGGCTCGAACTTGCGGCATCCAGTTCCCAAAACTGGCGCGCTACCAACTGCGCTATACCCCGAAAAAACGCGACCATATTTTATAAATTCCAATTATAAATAAAATATTGCTGTAATGGTCGCTTAAAAATTGGCTAGGGCGCTCAGGGTCGAACTGAGAATAGCGGGTTCAAAGCCGCTTATTGACTGATTTAGAGTCAGCTGGTTTACCATTAGCCTACGCCCCATCGTTTACATATTTATTATAACATAATTTTAAGGAAAAGTCAAATGCTTATCTTCTTTAGGATGCTTAAACGCATACTCATAAGCTCTCCAATCCAATTTTTCTAAAATAGTTGTTAATTCATAATTACCTTTTGAAGAGGTAGCCAAAGGAACTAATAATTTAATCAATGCTTTCTTTTCTTCTTCGTTAAGAAAAAGTAATTTCATTCCATTCGCTCCTTTCTTACATAATTATTATATAATAATTTTGAAGAAAAGTCAAATACTAATGTCCAGTAAAGGATTTGAACCTTCAAAAACATGGGCCTAAACCATGCGCGTCTGCCAAATTGCGCCAACTGGACGTATCCTCGGTGGGAGTCGGACCCACAGAACCCGCGTTTTGAGCGCGGTACATATGCCAATTCTGTTACGAGGACATTTGGTGCCGCTGGCCGGACTTGAACCGGCACGCTCATAAGAGCAGCAGATTTTCTTACTACTCCATATTACTATGGCCGCATTACTGCGTTGTAGTCTGGACTATGTTTTCACCATATCTTATGACTTAGGTGGTTCCTATATAGTCTCTACACATTTAGAGATTGCGCTATTTTTTCCACGATAACTATCAGTAAAAGCATGGCAATTAGGACAAAGAAGTTCAAAATTTTCTAATGTATTGTTATTGCGGTTTCCATCTTTATGATGAACTTCAAGCGGAATGGGCTTACCCATCCATTCGGTATTCCCGCAACATTCACATTTATATTCTTTATATCCTTCTTCAAGTAATTTGCGGCGAATTTTATTAGTTTGAATATCTTTACTTTCAGCAAGATATTCCATTAAATTCATACCACGATTACTGATTTTTGTAGTACCTTTACCACTTTGATTTCCATCGTAAGTTATATTCCAAAGATTAAGATAACGATTTAAAGTTTCAGGCTTACACCTAAGTTCGCGCGCCATATTCGCTTTTGATTGTCCTTCATTAATCCATTGGAGAATTTCTTCTTTGCGTTCAATAATATCATTTCGCATATTCATCACCTCATTATAAGAGTGACTACATTACAAGGAAACCATTTTAATTTACTCTCTGGAAAAAATTTTTTTAGCGTAATCCCATTTAGCTCGGCGTAATCCAATTTGGACTTTCGCCGAATTAGGGAACATTCACATTGGAACTTTCGTATCCAAGTGCTCAAATTATATAAGTCTGCTGTGTCTGCCTATTCCACCACAGCGGCATGAAAACAAGACACACTTATAACCGCGCTTCTACTATTGAGCGACCACCGCATGTTGCGGTGAGTTGGAGTTGCACCAACACTTGACGGGCACCTGTTGCAAAAGAATAATTGCTGATGTGTCTTTAAAGCACCATACCAGATTTGAACTGGCCACATTTGCTTGGAAGGCAAAGATGTTACCGCTACACTAATGGTGCACAATAATTAGGATTTGTTTTGCGTTCAGCTTCAACGCACGGCGAGTATTAAGCCTAATACCGTATCAAGACTCCTAATTACAACCACTACCTGTCGAGTGGCCAGACGATCGCGCGGAACATCCACGCTGGTGAAAGGAGTATAACTAGTATCAGAGTCGATGCGACTCCATACCCCAATCGCGGTGGACCCGGGGCATCTCACCCAGTCCATAGGCAGTTTTTGACTTGCTGGTCAAACGAGAAATTTCCCGTAGGCTGTGCTCATTAAACACCGCCCTAAATATCTGTTCCATATGTACATTGCAGTCTTACGTCTATGCTAGACGCGTTGCTCGCCGCGACATGGCGCGGGTCTACGCATTAATGTCCGTGCTTTCTAATGTTCCAATCCTCAACTTCAGTCCTACCGCTTGTCGGGACAAGTAGCTATGGAAACTTCACGACCGACACCCCGTCGCTCGGGTAATCGGGTGAGATGGACTCGGACCATCGACCTCGAACTTATCAGGTTCGCGCGCTTACCTACTGTGCTACCACCCGGAAACTAGACCCGCTTATAATGCTCCGCCAATTGAGCTACATATTCCGTAGAATACGATTGGACTCGAACCAATAGCCTTTTGATTAACAGTCAAAAAAGAAGTAATTTGCTGACGGGTCTATAAATTAGTTATCTTTTCCCTTTCAACATAATTATTATAACATAATTTTTATTTTATGTCAAATATTCAAAGGGTATAAATTCATTTGTTTTCAAATCCTATACAAATTTCATAATATTAAATGGTTTTATTTTTTGCCATTTTTTAATCCGCGTTTTAATACGAGGCATAGTTATTTTAAAAAACAAAGAAAGCAAATCTTTTGAACAAAATTTTTCATAAACACGATAGTTTTCAAAATAAAATTGTCGTATTGCTTCCCACACATCATCTATTAAATCTTGTCGCTCATATAATACACTTAAAAAGAAAAAATATTCTTGTGCCATCATATAATTGAGTTCAAACATTATTACATTAGGAGTAATTTTTGCTTGTTTTGCGATATTTAAAGCGTGAACACCATTTATAATAATTCCTTTACTTAATTTTGTATAAAAAAATTCCGAATTATTTTTTTTGGTTACAGAATTTTTATCAATATGTTCATAAAAAACAGGAATTTTTATTAGTTTATTTGCCTTAGCGAAACCATCTAAATGTAATTGTTTTAAAATTATTCTACAAGCGCGGCTAAAACCATAATCTTCATTGGCGTATGAGCCTTTTTTACAGAAATGAATATTATACATTTCAACAAATGAACGCTTATATACACTACCGATTGTTTTATCATCCCATATATCATTTAAATGATTATTATCATCATACACGTATGAGAAATCATACATTTTTATATATGTATTTTTATTTATTTGTTCTAAAATGGTTTCTAAGCCGCCGTCATAAAAATAATCATCTGTATCTAAAAATGTAAAATATGTTCCATTACTATGTTCAATTCCATATTGCCGCGCCATTCCTGGTCCGGAATTAGTTTCTAACTAATAGAATGAAATATATGGATATTCTTCTAAAATATCGTCATAGTTTAAATTAGAGCAATCATCTACTACAATTATATTTACATCATCGCGCTTTTCAATAGAATCCAAAGTTCTTTTTAAACCTTTTTTATTCTTATATGTCGCGATAATTATATCTAATGTAATTTTATCCTATATATTTCTCTATATTTTATCTATTGGTAAATTTCGATAATAATTGAAATGCGGGTATTTATCTAATTTATATAATCCTGCGAAATGAGTAATTTTTTCTCGCTGTGGTTCTGCCGCCTACATACAGCAATTATAATCGCTTGGTAATATTAAAGCATAACCGCGGAAAAATTCATTGAAGCAATCTTGTTCTTTATATCTATACCAATATGTATTTATTGCTTCAATCATTTCATCATCTTTTTTATCTTCTCTGATTTTTTTCAAATTAAGCATAGCTACACCCATATTAAAATATGAGCCTTCTTCTTCACTTAATTCTGTTTCTTCTACTGCCGCGATATAATAGTTAGTTAAATCTAAATCCCATAAATCTGAAATGTTTTCATTAACTATTGTATCCATATCTATGCTTAAAATTCTATCTAAATTAGGAAATATTTTAGAGTATGCCGCACGTAATAATACCATATAAGTACAAACATTATCATAATTAGGTCCATTTTTATCAAAATAGACCTAATTACTTACATTTATACATTCAATTTCTTTGGGCAATTCATAAGGGAAAATATCATCTTCAATCAAAAAATAAATTTTCTCTACGTCAGAATGTTCTAATAAGGACTTCGCAGCAGTTAATAATTCCTAATAAACATTTTTGGTGCCACTATATACTGCTGCTTTTGTCATTACGGCCACTCTCCAAGGGGCTTACCAAGATTAGCGCGCTCTACATTGGTATTAAAGAATACGCCATCTGTCGCTGGACCAGTCAATAGTTCATCTGCAATAGTCTCATATAGAGTACTAATAATACCATGACAATCATTTAGATTATCCGCCGCGAACTGAACCACACAATTATTAAATACAACATATGTAGTGCCAATCCACTGATACCCTTCTTCCGCGGGACAAACAGAATACGCATACGCGGGATTACCCTTAAAAGCAGTATCAAATAGTTCGACTTTGCTAGTAAACACACGATTAGAAGGAGTACCATCTACCATAACTTTTAACTTTACATTACCAAAGTTAATTTCTTCTGGTAGAATTTGTAGTAGTGCCGCGACCTTATCACCATTATTACAAGCGAAAACAATAGAAGGAGCGCCGCCGCCGAAATTACAATTACATGCAATCTGAGGGTCACCATCAAATAGAGCTTCAAACTTTCTAATCACAATAACCCAGGGAGGAAGAATCTTGAGTCTTACATCATTCATATTAATTACCTCATTTTAATTTAAAATACTAGGCGAGGAAATTTGAAAGACTTGAACTTTCTATGAAAACAAATAGCAATTTTCAATTATCCTATGTAATTTTGCAGTTAACTCGCCTAAAAGAGCGCCCGATGTAGGGCTCGAACCTACGACATACAGATTAACAGTCTGCCGTTCTACCAACTGGACTAATCGGGCATTTAGCTTTAGTATATAATTTATACTAAAGCCTAATTTTCACTTACTTCGGTTGTCTTTTTATTATAGTGTGCTGCTAAATCGCTAAGCCACATATCACGTCCTCAATAATGATTCGTCGTGCCAGTGGTAGTTTAGTGAGAATTCGTCCTTTCCGCACACTTAAATAGTCTTTAAAGCTAAAGGCTCACGTCATAATCTCACATTGGCATTACATATTTATACTGCTGAAGCCACATTTGATCTCAAAGCACGAGCACCCAGTAGAAGACTTGAACTCCTGTCTCGCGGTTCGTAGCCGCGTGCTCTATCCAGTTAAGCTAACCAGGTAAGTATCCCGCCATTTTAGGTCTAACGGGCTGACCATGGAGGTTTATATATGATTGGCGGTCTCGACGGAGTACGATTCCGTAATCTTCCCGGTGACAGCGGGAGATGTTAACCAATTACACTACGAGACCATTAAAGACTTTAAGGTCAGTCAACCACACATCGGTTTAGTCACCGCTTTTGCTCAGGTGAGAGTACTCAGTACGAGAGTTGAACTCATGTCTGTGGCTTGAAGGGCCGCCGATCTAACCGTTAATCCAACCGAGCGTAAAAGGCAGACTATTGCGAACTTGCCGTCTGCCAGGGCGGCACCTTTTTATAGTGGGTCGTGTATCCACTTTGGCTACACTATGTGACGGGAGCAGTCACGGGTATTCTGCTTCTCTGGTTGTGGTGATCAACTCCACAGAGCCAGTAAGGACACGCGTATTTCCTTCCTTCCCGTTTTTCACCTATAGAGTATCTGGCTACTCAATAAAAAGTCGCTGCGCTTCTTGCCCCAATCACTCACTGATTGGCGTCATAGCCTTTTTAACGTCTAGACCATGTAACGACAACTAGCGATGAAAACCATTCATTCTCATTTTCTGGAACGCTAGGTACTTTATTTTACTCCTCTTTTATATAGCGCCGAGTAAATTTGGTATAAGTACGTAACCCTTCACTTTGCGCTTTTGGCTGTTCTTCAAACTCCATTTAACCTATTCTTCCTAACATACAATCCGAAGCTTCTGAATTTTGGATTCAAACCAGTATGCTAATTACGGCATTTGGGCACCTAAATTGGGCCATTATTGGGCGCTTACCTTCCCTTTTTGTTACGCAGTTTTCCTCAGCGTTGTGGTCTATCCCTTTTGTTGTGGGGCTTAGTTTGCCACAAAGTCCTGTCATTGCCCCAATCCATAGACTATTGCGAACTTGCGGTCTATCGGCGCGGCACCTTTTTATACTGGGTCATGTATCCAGTTTTACCATTTCATGGAATGGGCTCGGCGTTTCTTTAGAGAGCCATTGCCTCTCGACTCTGTGCTTTTTAGGTGTTCTCTCACCACCAGATTGGATTCGAACCAATACCTCTCGCCACCTGACGAGTATTCTCCCGCTAAACTACTGGTATTAATTTACGCTCTTGGGTGGCCGCCCTTGAGCGGGGCTATCTCGCGTCCGAGAATCAAATGCTAAAAGCGCTCTCTACGCTCCATCCTTGGTTTGGTCTTGCACCAAATCTTTTAGATAATGATATTCGCCCTCACCAGATCCGCGCTGGCGTTCCCCACGGCACCTATTTCGGGCAGTGCTGGCCCTGGTGGCAGACCCGAGAGTCGAACTCGGTCCTCTTAGGTTATGAGCCTAGTGACTTAGCCATTTGTCCTGTCTGCTACGCGTATAACATCCGTATTACGGTTCTATTTCAACCTTTAACGAGTTGATGTTATCAGTATCTCGGGAAAGCGATGCGGTCATGACTCCGCTTCATTGCCGTCGCCCAGTCATCCTCGCGGCGTCGTGGAGATGATGTGAATCGAACACACTACCTATTGCTTGCAGGGCAATTGCTCTACCAAGTGAGCTACATCCCCATTATTTTTCATCAGGAAAATGCTTATAATACTCTTCCCAATTATTCTTTACTTTACCAGCGCGCACATAGCGACCAAAACGCTTCGCCGCGCGATGTCGAATAATTGGGGCGCGATAAGAATTAGAGAAGAAATGTATCGCGCCTTCAATGGTACTCCATCCGCTATTAACAGACCAGATTTCATCATCACACATTCTGCGCGCTTGCTGACTCCAAGATTCAGGATGCCAAGTATACATACTCTTACCGCCTTTCCTTACTTATTATATCATGAATTTTCTTCTGTGTCAAATACTTCTTCGTCAGAATTTATATAATCAAGATAATCTTGAAATTCATCTTCATCGGCAAAACGATAAACATGGGTCATATACTGCCAAGTAATTTCATCAATCATCTTTCTTATCCCCTTTCAACATATTTATTATATCATAATTTTTGTTTCTAGTCAAACATTAATCTTCATAAATTTCCGCTTCGATTCCAATTTCTTCAAGGAAATTCCACTCAACTTCGGAATAGTCTAAATCATAATACACAGGAGTCGGGCCATTTACTTCAATCTGCTCATAATCCATACTTCATTTCCTCCGTTTCTATAAAAATTATAACATAATTTTTACTATGAGTCAAATATTAAACTACCTTTCCACCGCAAGGGTTGGGAATCCTAATATAAGTGGAAAGGTAGAGTGCGAAGATAGCTCGCGTTGCTACCTATCGCGTGCGTACAATTTCGCGGTGCGCCTGCGTATGTTATCACGTGCATAACCCGTGCGGATTGTCTATGCCGTTCACCACGACCACGATTTATGGGTTGATGTCACCCCATCATAAGTAAAAATAACGGCCCTTATGAAAACCGGCATCTATTGCTCTAGAACAACTTTATTATAGGGGATGTACTCCTAGCGGCGTTTACACGTAAGCCTGCTGGAACGCTCGCTTCTCTTTCCCATGGCGGGCGGCCGCGAGAAGAACCCATATAATGTCCCAACGTGGTTCGCATATTAAGAGGCGTGTTGGGCACTACTGGCTAGGGAGGATGGGGTTGCACCATCTCACTGCGGGTCAAAGCCGCATATCCAAACTGTTAGATTACTCCCCATTATAGGGCTGGAAATCAGCCCATAACTCTTATAGAGTTAGAAGAAAAGGATTAAAGATGTCAAAAAGACTTGGAACATCCTTACCGGTTAGGGAGGTATGGTAGGAGCCATACTTTTTAACAAATGCTTCAAGCTTTGTCTTATACGCATTCTGCGCTGCGGCCATAGCCTTATACGCTTCATCTACTTCCGCGGCCATCATCTTGCGCTCTGCGGCTTCCTTTTCCTTCTGTGCCTTAGCTTCCGCGGCTTTACGTTCCGCGAGAATCTTCTCGCGATTTTCGGCTTCCTTTGCTTCAAATTCAGCCTTTTCGCATTCCGCTTGACTATCATAAAGACGGTTTAGTTTTTCACTATAAAATTTCATATAAGTTCCTCTCCTTATAATTCCACAGTTCCTATCCTGTGTTTTATTTGTGAAAGAGGAGACTTTATTTTCTCCCCCTTCACTATAAATATTATAGCATAAAAATTTAAAAAAGTCAAATATTAAAACATTATTTTATTTTATATTGTTTAGTACAAGACGGCCATTTATATTATCAGAGGAGTAGTCATTCATTCCGGTGGATACTACATATCCGTCGGCACCGCCACTCTGTACGTACTAAACGAGGCTTAAACCTAACATGCGCACAGTTATTTCTTCATCATTGTCGCCAAAATCTGTATATTGGTTATTTATTGGAATTATTATTAAATTATTATTTTCCATTGCTGTGTGTATTTCTTCCCAAGTTTTATCTAGATATTTTACTTGGTCTTCTTCTGGTAACGTATCATCCTCTATAAGTTGATGCACAATCATTATTCCTGATGTTGGAATTGTTGGCTTATTAATTAAATCATTATATGAGCCACTAGTAGCAACCGCTGCTAAATCCGCGCTATTAGCCTTCCCGCTAATATCCTGATGTGAAGTTAAATATCCAGCATCATTAATAAAAGCACTTACATTAGTAGGAATATTTACTTGTACATTACCATTACCAAATTTTTCCCAAGCATTATTTACATAAATCCATTCTGTAAAAGTATCATTACTATTATTTCCACTAGGGGTTAAATAAATAGTTGTCTCACCTGGATTTTGTATTGTAGGGATGCCAGACGCATTATATTCATTATTATTACAAATATGTATATTCATATTATCGGCATTAGATAATGCTTCTAACTAATCTTCAATTTTCTACATTTTTTCGCGCGTAATAATGTCTTTCGCGTTCCATATTGTTTTATTATATCCCATTATCTATCACCTCATCATATTTCTTTCCATCCTGCTGGATAAGCAGCAGGGCTCCAAATATTATTATTAATTACAGATTCATATACCTTGCCATCAAAGCTAACTTTATCACCAATCATATATGGATTAGTAGAATCTGGTTGCTCCCATTCAGGAATAACATTCTCATCTGGAATCAATACTTTTGCCCATAAGCTAGGTGCTGCTGTTGGTGTCCATGCCTCTTGTGGTATATGCGCCTGTAAACATTTGTATAAAACATTATCATATCTTACACGGTCTCCTGCTTGATAACCATCTGCTTTATCTGGTATCCAATTAGGAAACAAATTTGGCGCTTCAAGCGCATCAGTATCATCAAGAGAAAGCGCGGCTTTCTCTATATAAGGGCGCAATTTACGCGCTAATTCAAGTAATGTCATAAATTACTCCACCCCCAATAGAACTTTTGCCGCGGCTAACTCTTCTTCAAGGCGTTGAGACTGCTGAGAAAGTAGTTTAATATATTCATCTTTTGTATATTCTACATAATCATATTCATAACCACTTTCTTCTTTATCTTCAACAACTGTTGTGTAGGGCTGTATATTTGATGCGAGAAAAACTTTCTCTTCTTTTATCTCAATTTCTTGGGGCTGATTTAAACTCTGGACCTTGCCATAATTTTTCATACCAATCAACCTCCTATTTTAGAACGCCATAGAGCATAATTACTATCGTGAATACTATTTTTCTTTGGCATATATACTAAACGCGCACCGAAAGTCGCGGCAGAATAGTTCATATCGCGGTCAAAGGCATAGAAGAACATACCATTCTTTGTAGTGAAAAGCCAGTCGCCGCCGAAAGCCATAGAAACGACTTTATTTAAATTTTGAATAATCCAAACATAATCACCAACAGGAGTGGCGCTATTAGCATTAGTTGCTTCTGCTGGGATAAAGAGCCAGTCATATTTTTCGTCACCATATCCCATACCAGAAATCCAATCACTACGATTTGGTAGAACCATACCAACTGATTCATAATCATCTGTGATAGTAGAAGCATAGTTATAATTCTTACAAATATATGGGATGCCGCCGCCGACCGTACCATCACCAGATATATTCATATCAGCAATAAATTTCCAGATATTACCGTATGGATTTTCTTCGCCGCGATAAGAAATAGAACGTTTACCATTTTCGCCATAATTATTGGTAGTACCATTCACTTTATTAGTACTGGTTGTTGCCGCGCCAGAAGTATTACCTAACGCCGCGGTAGAACCAGTATAACAAGCACGGTTGTATGTATAAATATTTTCTAAATAACTAACTCCACTTTCAAGAGCATTCTGAATATTAAATGTACCATATTCTACAAGAGCAAGCATTTGGTCTAAACTACATACTTTTGTATTAGTGATATGCCATCCTTCGCCGCGGTTATTGGCTAATTTTTCCGCGCTAGCAACTGTTAACGTATTATGTTCGCCGCTAAGTGGCTTTACACCAGCAACAGAAGATAGCTTATCAGCTGCGAAATCAATACCAGCATTATCCTCTTGGATATATGCCGCAGCGGAAGTGTCATATACGCTGCCTTCGTAAGCAGAAATTAGAATATATTCTAATTCATTACCATTCTCATCTATAAACGCGGGATGAAGTTTAAAGCCAGACTGCGCGGTTGGAGAAATAATTAAAGATTCTTTACGAATAATTTTACCAAGCGCCGCATTAGTAGTATTGATAGGAATACGCTGATAGTAAAATTTTGGCTAATATACCATAACCTGACCATTACTACCATCATCTTTATAATTAGCGTCGCCATAGAACGCGGTAATTCTGCCATCGTCACTTACATTACAACGCTTACGGCCATCATACATTATGTAGTCACCAAAATTGGTATCCGCAGTTGCTTCTTGTGAGCGACTAATACTCTTATTTTCATAGTCAATTGTAGCACCAACAGCATCTTTCGCGTGATAAACGCCAGTACGAATTAGTGCTTCAATAATAGATTGCTCTGATGTATCGCCAGCGATGATGTTGCCGTCGGGACCAACAACAACAACAGAACCGGCATTATCTCCGCCGAGATTGGTGTTGCCACCACTGCCGCCACCACCAGAATTTCTAACAGCATTTTCTACATAGTTTTTAATTGCTTTTTGTGTCATAGAACCGTCTTCATTATCACCATAGGTTGTATAATTTTTTACAACCCCATGCGCCGTTGTAGTGTCTTCACCTATTAGATTTAAAGTAATATCAGTTTCCATGGCATCATTGCGGCGTGTAATATTTTTAGTTAAAGCAAAATCAGAATTTATATTATCTCCTAATGTATCTATAACGGCTTCATCAACAACCGCTAAGCCATCAGTGGCTTCTGCTATCTTTTCATTAATAATATTTTCCGCCGCGTCATTAATATCATTAACAATATCATCATATGCCGCCGCGCTTGCTTGGGCGGCTTCATTCGCGGCCTAAGCATTTGCGTTTGCTATCTATGCCGCGGCATTTGCGTCTTGCGCGTCTTGTAAAATAGTAGCAACTTCATTTGCTTTTTCCATGGCATTTTGTGCTTGTTGTATTAGAGTTTTAGTTTCTCCTGTAAAAGATTTAGCACGAGCAAGAATAATATCAACTATATCCATATTATCCCTCCTTATGCTTGAACCCAAGTTTTATCAGATTTAGCTAGATAGAAATTTAAAACTCCGCCCGCGGATTCATCAGCAAGAACCACGCACACGGAGCCAAGATTAATTTCGTTTGGGTCTATATCTGCCATATCGGCTTTGGTATCGCAAAAATGTTCAAAAGTAATTATATTATCTATATTACCTCTTTTTGTCATTTTATGTGCCATTGGTAATCACCCCTTTTAAAAAGGGGAGAAGGATTATTCTCCTTCTCCCTCATTATTTGTCTCTGGTATATTGACTTGACCGATGCTGACATTGGTGCTCTGGCCGCCATCATAGATGTTTGTGCTATAACTTAGGATGTATAGGTTATTAACACTAAGAGTTAGATTCATAATTACTTCGCCGCTTTCATCCTGTACACGTAGCTTAGTAATTGGAGTATCTTCAAAAGCTACTAGATTATTAATAGATGCTGCGTCAATATTAAAATTCATTGTTACTTGACGAGTAGAGTAGTTAGTAATTTGGAAAATTGTAGATTGACTAAAACTACTTGACATCACTGCATGAGAAAAATCTTCATTAAATATTAATTTTAACATATTCATTACCTCCTGGACTTATTGTCCATTAATATGTGTTATTTCCATTTATTATCTTACATAAATCCAGATACGTCCATTGACTTTTACTTTGGATTTAACTTGAGTTTTATCTTTTTCTGTACTCGTATAACAATAGCCACATTCCCATTCTTCATATGTAGGAATTTCGCTAACAGTGCCAATAATACGCTCTGGATATGTCATTATTTCTTCACGTGTCATTATATCTATTGTACCATTTGGCGCTGAACATACTGCGTCACCTAAATGATATTCACTTCTATTACGATATGGATATGCAAGTACACGTCCGCTTACTGCTATAGGCGTATTGTCTTTTTCTGTTTCTCCAATTGCCATACCAAACGTATCAGAAAATACGCGACAACCAGGCAATAAACGTGATTGCGCTATTTTCATAATGCCATCAGTATCTTCTACTAATACTCTGCCAGGTTCTTTCGCAATCGAGGCACGATATTCTGCATAATCGTTCCATACTGCACCATATATTGCAGCATCGGTATATGTACGCTTATTAGTACCGTCTTTATTTATACCAACTGAAAGTGTTGTTGTTGTTGTACTACCTGCTGTATAAGCATAAGCATACATACCATTTTTAGCTGTGCCATCCGTTTCAATACGGCACCAATACATGCCTATACGATTTGCTGTCTCTACATTATTAGTTTGATCATTTATAGCCCAAAAACTTCCTTGCTAGGCGCTTGGATTAGTTCCTTTAGTTAATGGAGCATGAGTATATATTGTTCTTCCATGTATACGTATTGACCCACCAGTATGCACGATACCACCATCAGTATTTAGATATAAATCAGCAGTTGAAGTCCCATTTGATTTTGCTATAATTTCATTAGCATCTAATTCCAAATGCGTTGAAGTCGCTAGTCCGCCGACTATTAAAGCTGGATAACTATTCGCAGTACCGCTAGCATCTTGAGTCTTAGACAATATTAATGTCTGTTGAATCG
>Ga0247611_10002086_pt1 | contig 33642 bp, 39 predicted proteins | sample 177DNAGHGhighgp2_FD_192422 | JGI IMG/M metagenome (GOLD analysis project Ga0247611, IMG submission 192422) | Sheep rumen microbial communities from Palmerston North, Manawatu-Wanganui, New Zealand - 1770 DNA GHGhigh gp2 | ecosystem: Host-associated > Mammals > Digestive system > Stomach > Rumen... | reverse complement strand
TTATCTCTATTCTAGTAAATTTATCAAGAATACTGTAAGATGTCGGTAATACAGGTTCATGGTCATCTGGTTGAGTGTTATTCTGTCCTAAAAAGCTTGTAACACCATTATCATAAGTATTATTACCGTATTTATCAGTTAAATCTAATATTCCTTTTACTAATTCAGCATTTGTTTTTGCAGAAGTAGTTACAAAGGTTATAACTGAACTTGGAACTCCATTTAGAGTTACGAAAATACTATTTTCATTAAGTTCATTATATACCTCATTTAGAATTGATTCCATTTCAGCATAATTATCGAATATATTGATACCATTCATAATATTATTATTACATTCTATATAATGAACCATACCATTTTCAGAAAATGCTGGACATAAGGAAGTTCTATTTCCAACTGAATAGATACTTAAAGTAGGTTTATATCCTAATTCATATAATTTATTATAAACATTAGTAGATCTCAATGCTGCAGCACTAAGAGGTACCGCATTAGGTGCAACAGCACCCTCTTCAAGATTAGTATAATAATCATATACATCATTGAAATCATAAATTGAGTTTTCAATCATGAAATTAAACTCTTCAGAAAGCTTCTTTACAAATAAATCCTTTGATTTTTTTCTTTCCTCAAGATATTCATATAGTGGCATATCTTCAATAGAATGTACAAAATCAGGACTATCATAAATACTGTCTGTAGAAATAAGCTTCTCATCAATATCTTCAAAGAATGAACCCATCTTAGAGAGTTCCATAATATGAAGAATATAATTGACTGCTGCATACTCATAAAATGTTTTCTTCACATAATTATATTCATCATTATATTTCCAGTTAATAGATGTATATAACTGATAATAATTTGAAAAATTAGTATTTACAACGTCTCTAATTAGTGAATTGAATTTTTGATAAGTTTCTTTTTCAACAGTAAGAGTATATACTGAGAAAAAACAACCTTTATTCATTTCAGCAAAATTATCCACACTAAAGTTTCCTAAATAATATTCGAAAATTTTATCTGGATTTTCAAAAACACTATAAGCATTATTAAAATCAAAATCCCATGCACAAACTAATCTGGTTAATATTTTCTTATCATTTACAAATTTATAGATTGGAACGATATGAAAGAAATGTTTTGAATTATAACGATTTTTATTATGTGCAACTTCAGTATTTTTGAATTTTCTTAAAATTGTAGGATAAATAAAATCTGAAGGGTGATTTAAAGAAGGATACGGATATTTCATTTCATTTAATGAAATCTCAGTATTTTTATAATTTAATGGATTACCACAATTAGGACAATTACAGTCCACATATGATTCATCAAATACGCTCTGACAAAAATCACATTTGTTAATGAGATTCATAATTACATCTCCTTTATAAATATTTTAGCCATAAGATCTCCCTTATGGCTAAAATCTTAGTTATTTTTAGAATTATTAATAAGCAAAATAAAATAAATATATAATGCTTTACGATAATTTATTTTAGTAGCTTCTCTTTCAGTATTGCTGTAACGGTTACAGTATTGATTTAAGAACTTATCAAGATTAGACTTAATACTTAAAGAAATATCATTCTTACTATTAGATTTTGAATATGCTGAAAGCATATAAGTGAAGAATTTTTGAGAACCTACTTCATTGATAGAATTATTTGAATTGTAAATATATAACTGGATCATAGAAAGAATTAGCATTCTAATACTTTCCATTTCATTATCTTTGATATTTTCAAGAGCAGTTCTCATAACTGATACTTCAGCTTTAGCGATACCACAAGCGGTTCTTAAAATCTTAGGATCTATCTTTGAAGTATTAAATTTTGTAAATGACTTATTTACAATTCCTACAATATCTCCAGATAGATTAGTAGTTTCATAATAATTTTCCTCATCTCTAGAATCAGCTTGAAGTTTTAAATAGTTCTTCTCTCTAAAATCAGTTTGATATTCATTGGTAAATGACTTCATCTGATTATTAAGACGATTTCGAAGAGATAATAAATACTTCAAAAGATCCATATCATTTTTACTATGAAGTAATTTTTTCATACTCTCATGGTTATTAATAGTAGTTGCAAATAATGCTTTGAATACAGTTTGATACTTTCTAAAATAATATTTATCAGATATACGATTATATGTATATTGCATACAATCTTCATTAGGTAAGAATTTCTTATAATACTTATAATGAAGAGTAGAATATTGATATAATGTAATATACATTAATGCAATATGGAGACCGTCTTTATTATTTTTAAGTTCATAATATCTAATCAAGTTTAACATTAAAAAGTTAAATGGAAAATTAACCTGATTAATAACTCCAAAGCATTCTTTTGAACGTTTTACTTGGTCAACCGTTTTTTCAATCATTTCAATACTAATACCAAAACATTCGAATGGATATTCCATATCTTTTGGATAGAAGAATAATCTTTTACTCGGAATGTTATGATTTAAAATTTCAGAATTTTTATCCATAAATTTTTGGACATATATACTGAACTCTCTACTAGAGCTAGTCGTAACTGTTCTTTCTAACTCTTTAAAAATATTATCATTAAAAAATGTTGACACTTGATTCACCTCCATAAATTTGGATATTATAAAAGGTTGTTTCATTTTATATAAAATTTAAATCCCCTAAGTATAAATTACTTAGGGGATCTTTCTTTGAATCTTTTAACTATAACCTTTTCCATTCCGCCAGTTAAATAATCTTCTTGAACTTCGATTGCACTTTCATAATAGTACCAATTAGGTCCATGATTTAATTCTCTAAGCCATTCATTTAATGGAGTTGAGAAAAATACAGCCATACCTTCCTCATCTACTCTTGAAATATCATAACCTCTTATTTTGAAATTATTAAATATTAAAACATGAATTGCTTCATGTAATACTATATTATAATAAAGAGTACCATTATAAATATTTGGTGACTTCATATAAACTTTATTACCATAAGTGAAACCAGTAACCCATTTAGGGGCTTTATGATCGTAAAACACATCAAGATCTTCAAATGAACCACATAATGTAAGCTCGTATGGTTCTAATTCTGCATTCATTTGTTTAGCTAATTCTTCCAATCTTTCTTTAACCCATCTCATTTTTTTAATAAAGAATTCATTTGTTTGTAAGCTATCATCAGTAGTATAAATATCAAACAAACCAAATAAATTAAAATTGATATAATTACTTCTATCAACTTGTTCTGGAGTAAGACCTTCACTAAGCGTATGTTTAAATATTGAATTAGGAAGATCTATTGCATTTAAGATATCATCTTTTTTAATTTGTTTACCCTTTAATTTCTGTTTTACTAAAGTAGTAGCATTCTTTTTGATATTCTTTTGTCTTTCGAAAGCTGCTTTTGTGAGATACGGTTTATTTTCAGCAATTTGTTTTCCTTTATAAGCCAAATATTCAGCATTCCTTTTTAATTTGTCTATATCTTCAGTATAAATATTTGAAAAAGTAGAAGTTTTTTCTTTTAAATAAAGTTTTTCAACTTTAGTTTTTATTTTTACAGCATCAAAATTATATGCAGGTCCATAATATAATTGATATACTGTTTTATTTTCTTTAATTCCAGTATGAATCTCTCCTGGAGAAATTAAGTAAATATCGCTTGGAGCAATATTTATATTAGCACTTTGAAGAACTGATGCTACGAAAGAACTACAAACTTGAGCGTATTTTACTCTTTCTTTACCTTTATTAAAGAGCTTCTCAATTAATCTAATAAAAGAATATCGTGTCTTATCTTTATTTTTAGAAAAATCATAGAAACTGCTCATAATTTTTCTTTTTGTAGAAGAACTTACAAAAAAACAAAATACTGCAATTTTATTATTATTACTTCTTCCTAATGTAAATATATTTTCCTTTATAAAACCATTTCCTCTATTTCCAAAATTAAATGAATAAATTTCTTTTAATGTTGGATCAAAAGAAATTGATGCATGACTAAATGGAGAATGTGTTACATCTTTAATAACTTTTGATACAATTGGAGTTCTTCCTTCAGTTAATATTAAAAAAATTGGAAAATGTTTTCCCTTTTCAATACTCATAATTTCACCACACTTTTCTAAAAAATATAATAAAAAAATGTTCCCCTATGCATTTCTGCATAGGGGAATGAATGTTAATTACTTCTTCTTGGAAGTCTTAGTCTTAGAAGCCTTCTTATCATCGGTCTTGGCTTCCTTAGCCTTCTTGCCAGCCTTTGACTCGTCAAAGATTACTGGATTAAGGAATACGAGATTCTTACCTTCTCTCTCCTCGCCTTCCTTATTGGTATAAGTATAACTATTCACTACGATATAGCCGTTCTTATCCTTTGTATCTTCAATCTTCCAATCTCCATCAAGATTTGGAAGAACTTCCTTTTCAAACTTCTCCTTGATCTCTTCCTTTGAATCATATACAGTATCCTTCATTACTGAGGTAATGGCTGAATATACAAACTTTCTGAACTTTTCAGCATGTTCGTTATCCTTCTTAGGGGTAGATACCATACAAATGAGATCACCGTTTGCGAAATTAGTTGTCTTTTTCATAATTTTTTTAACTCCTTTATTAATAATTGAATTAGATGTATTTGTCTTAGAAGGAAGATTTTCTTTCTTCTTAGACTTTGTCACACTGAGAGATTTTTCAGTGTAATCAAACGTGCATTCAGTTCCCTCCATAATATATTCTCTATAGAAAAGAGGGAGATTGAGTTTTACAGTACCAGTTTTGGATACTGATACAGTAATCTTTTCAAGTAAGTCATTTTTCTCCAGATATCGATAGATATCTGCTGGAAGTCCAAAACAATGTTTATTGTCTGGGCTAAAAACAACATTACCTTCATTTTCAAACATATATTTCATAATATTTACTCCTTTTAATATTTTTTCGTTTCAAAATTACTTATTTTTAAAAAGTTTTTCTGAAACGAATCTTCCGCCTTTGAAGTAACAGATCTCTCCAATACCAAGATCATTGAGGAATCTTTGACATGTTTTGCATGGTTTAGAATCCCTCATTGTTCCATCATTTCTGATGGATATAATTAGTATTGAATACTGACCATAATCAATGTCATTTCTCTTATAGAAGTCTTTAAGACAATCTATTTCACAATGACATTTATCAAGCCAGAAACATTGAGAGTTCTTTCTGGCTTTGATTCGGAATTGATTCTGAATTGGATCCGTTTTTTCAGAATTTATTCCATAAGTGATGAGCTTTTTTCCTTTAAAGAGAAAGCTCATCATTTTCAATCGGTGATATGGACGTTCACTTTCATTACCCTCCTTTTTATACAGTCTAATACCGAGATCAACCAGAGAACTTCTCATATTAATACCTCCTTACATTACAATAATATATATTTTAAAGTAGCTGCTAACTTTAAATTATTTAATATTAAAAGGAGTGAAATAAAAAAATGTTAGTACCAAAAACAGAAGATACTCTTATTAAAAAGAATGAAGATATTCATGAAGATTATATAGTATTGGATGTTGATGAAAATCAATATAATGATTATAGATTATTATACATTGATATAACAGAAGGAGATGAAAAGGCAATTGAAGATTATATTAAATATATTGAAAAGCTTGTAAGGAAGAGCTTTGAATATAATCAATATATCTTCATTTGTAAGACTGAGTTTGATCTCAATAAATGTGCTTTCTTTAAAAATATTAATTTTGAAGAATCTAGAAAGATTTCTCTTGAAATGCATCATTATCCATTAACACTTTATGATATTGTATCTATTATAGTTAGTGATAGAATGAAAAAAAGTTCTGAAAATCCAGGTAATATGACGTATTATAATAATCTTCTTAATCCGTTTGATATTGCAAAAGAAGTTATGAAATGTCATTATGAAGGAATTATAGGATTGGTTCCAATGTCATTAACTCCTCATGAATTATATCATCAGGGTAAACTTTTTATACCTCTTACAAAAGATTATGTATTTGGTAATTATAATGCATTTATTAAAAAATATAATGTAATGGAAATTGATAATTTTAAAGAAAAGTTAGGATTTATTAATTCTAAAACCAAAGATTTAATGGAAGGTGGTTTAGAGTTAAATCTTGAAAAGCTAACTATTAAAGAAGTTTATGTTAATATGCAAAATACAGAAAAAATGAAAAAAATCGAAATTAAAGAGGAATCTGAAGAGGAAGATACAAAAGAATAAAAAAAAAATTCTTCAATTCCATAATTGATTGAAGAATTTTTTACTATTAGGTACAGGGTTTTCCCTACCTGCTTTTTCTCAACGTCACCTAATAGATTAGTAACTAAGCTCTTCAGCCGAATCTTTGTTTTGTCCGAGACAAGGTAAAGGTTCTAAATCCCCGCTATTTAGGTTCTTAACATCAGTATCATGTTAAGCATACCCAAGGATGCGACACCCTCAAATATTTTGTCAACGATTATAGTTAAAGCTTCTTATACTATAACCATCCAACGATTGTTTACGTTGCAGTCTACTTGGTAAACTGGCGTGGCGGACTGGACGTCTACCTTAGTTTTTTAATTTTTTCAATCTAATTTTAAACTTTTTTTAAGCTGATAAATCAGCACCATTCAGCTCCGATCTCAAAATCCTCCATAATCTCACCTCCTTTTTGGAAATATTTTGAGAATCGGAGCTACCTTCGTTTATGAATAAATATATACATATATTCATTCATAATCCTATGAATAAATAATGACATATAAAACCTCCTCTCATTATTTATTCACATTTATAATATACAATTATTTATATCGTTAAATACGGTTAGAAAGGAATGATATAATGGATTCAATTATTAAAGGTAAAAACCTAAGTCAAGAAGAAGTTCGTGATTTAATGGTACTTGGACCGACAGATATAACTCTAAAAAAGCTTGAGGAATTATTCGCTTTTAAGAAATCAAAACCTCCTAAGTATAATTTTTCAGATTATTTTGTATTAGAAGCTGGAAAATGTTATAATGATAAAGCTGAGACTACTACTGTCGGTAGATATATTTTTAACAAATTTATTTTAACAAAAGAATTAGGTCCTAAGATAAAATATATGAATTATCCATTGACTGATAAAAAACTGGGAGCATTGCAAAATAAAGTAGCCAGACTTTTTCTTGAAGATAAAATTACAGCTCAAGAAAATTTTGATTTCATGGATAGACTAAATTGGTATTCTTTCTCAATTGCTTATTTTACTAATTCTTCTCTTGCTGTTGATTTTGTAATGACAAATCCTAAGATTAAAGAAAGCAAGAAGAAAATGATTGAAAAGAATGCTAATGAAATTGAAAATGGTAATTTAGCAGTAGTAGCTGATATGGAAAAAGAATTAATTAGTGAAGCTAAAGAAATATTCAAGGATCATCCTTCAATGCAAATTTATGACTCTGGATGTCGTGGTTCTTTCGGTAATAACTATAAGAATACATCAATCATGAGAGGAGCTATTAAAAACTTTGCAGATCCTTCTGATAATAAGATTTCATTAACTTCTCTTGATGAAGGCATTAAGCCTGAAGATTTCAAATACTACTGTGATATGAGTATTGCAGGAACGTATTCTAAAGCAATTGAAACTCAAGACGGTAAACTATATAGTTTCGTGTTTCAAATTAAAAACTATATCTGCCGTCTATAAACTTCCTTAACTGCTGGAAACTCTTTGTTTCGTGTTTCAATTAACATAATTTTATAATTTTGAAAGGAGTTATAAAATTATGCTTGAAGAATCAAAAATAATAATTGGTCATGAAAATTACTTAATTTATAATACTGGAAAAGTTTATTCTAAGAAAACTAATAAATTTTTAAAATCTTTTCCAGACAATAAAGGTTATCATAAAATAAAAATCGATAAAAAAACTTTTGCTATACATAGATTGGTAGCTGAATATTTTATTCCGAATCCATTAAAATTACCACAAGTTAATCATAAAAATGGTAATAAAGATAAAAACGAATATACTAATCTAGAATGGTGTACTAATTCTGAAAATATGAAACATGCTTTTGAAAATAATTTAAATTCAATTTCTCAAGAGAGAAAAGAAAAAGCTAAAAAGAAAATAATTCAATATGATTTAAAAACTAATCAAGAAATTAAAATTTTTGATAGTGCTGATGATATTGAAAAAGAATTAGGAATTCATCATGGAAATATTGCTGGAGTTTGTAAAGGTCGAAGAAAATCCGCAGGTGGTTTTGGATGGAAATATTTAAATGAAGAAGAAAATATGGATTTCCACTCAAAAAAGAAAGTTGCTAAAATAAAAGACGGTCAAGTAATTGAGATATTTAATAGTGCTGCCGAAGCAGCTAGGAGTGTTAATAGACATCCCAATCGTTTAGCAACGGCTTGTAGGGAAAATATTAAATGTGCCAATTATTATTGGAAATATATTTAAAGACAATCAGCAGCGAAGTATTCTATATTTATAGAATAAACGTTCAACGACTATCGAAACCATAGGTCTTATAAAAGACTGAAGAAGGGAGTAGAGTACCGCCTAAGCTATTGAGGTTCTGGTGTGAAGTAATAATTCAGTAATTCCAGATTAAAGGGAAATGGGGAGCAGTGTGTATTATCCATATACACCTGAAGATATAGTCTCAACTTCTACGTATATTTAAAGGTAGAGCAGTTCATAAGAGAACGTGTATAGTGCAGCGAACTATATAGAAGATAATTGGGTTATCAAAATAAGATTATGGCAATGTCCTTCCAGTCTAGTGTTCTTGATAAAAAGGGTTCAGACTGTGGAACTAAGAAATTCTATAAATTCTTACTTACTGATAAGAATTACGGTTTATATGCTTATAGAATTATCAAGGATCCTTCAACTGGAAAATTAATAGAACTTAATGATGATAATAAAGATAAATTTATTGGAAAATATGTTGAAATGAGAAGTCCTCTATATTGTAAGGGAGATAAGCTATGTAACGCTTGTGCAGGTAATTTCTTTTATAAAATTGGAATTGAAAATGCAGGTCTTACTTCAAATACTATTGGTGGTACACTAATTAACAAGGCAATGAAGAGCTTCCATGACTCTACAGTACACCTTACTAAAATCGATATAGACGACTATATTTCTGAATAATATAATAAAAAAAAAATTCCCCTAAGATTGTAATCTTAGGGGGAATTATTATTACTTTTTATTATATGGGTTTCCTTCTATTTTTAAAAGATGTACTCTCGTCCTAATAGAAGAAATAGTTCTTCCCATCAACACTGCAATTTCTTTATAAGTTTTACCTTCTTTAAGGTACCGTTCTAACATCAGATAGTCATTATATTCCCATATTCGATAATGACTAAATGCTCTTTTTTTACTTTCGTTATTTTCATTTTTACTTTTTAATAATGCATGTTCTTCTTGATATTTTTTATTATATGCACGTATTTCTTCCTCATGTTCTTTACGATATGCATTTATTTCCTCTTTATGTTCTTTACGATATTTTTTATTATATGCACTTATTTCCTCTTTATGTTCTTTACGATATTTTTTATTATATGCAATTTTTTCTTCCTTAGTCATAAATAATTCCTCCTTATGTATAAAATTCCCCTAAGATTGTAATCTTAGGGGGAATAAATATTATTTTTTATTATATGGGTTTCCTTCATTTTTTAATAAGCATTTTTTAGTTGTAATTGAGCTAATAGTTCTTCCCATTAATTGAGCTATTTCTTTTATTGTTTTACCTTCTTTAATATACCGTTCTAATGTTAAATAATCTTCATATTCCCATATTTGACGATGATTATCGGCATGTCTTCTACTTTTATTATTACGTTTCCTCTTCTTTTCATCTATTTCTTCTTTATGTTTTTTACGATATTCTTTTCTTTTATTTTCATTTTCTTTATTTTCTTTGTAATATTTTTTTGATTTTTCCCTTAATTCTTCTTTATGTTCTTCGTAATATTTTCTATGATAGGCATTTAATTCTTCTTTGTGTTTTTCATAATATTTTCCATATCTTTCTCTTATTTCTTCTTTATGCTCATCTCTATATTTTTTATGATAGGTTTTTAATTCTTCTTTATGTTTTTTGTAATATTTTTTACGATAAATTTTCTCTTCTTCCTCAGTCATAATATATTCCTCCTATTTTAAATTTCATCAGGTTCAGGCATTTCAATTAAAATTTCAACTCTACGAATATCATTTCTGAAATAACCTTCTTCTTCAGTAAGCTCTCCATCCGCTACCATTTGCTCTGTAACCTCTCGGTCAAGCTTACATCTTCTTTCATATTCTTTCTGGAATTCAGTCATAATATATTCCTCCTTATGTATAAAAATCCCCTATTCCAATTTTGGAATAGGGGATTATAAATAGTTATATTTTTATTTTCTTCCTATTTGGCTTTTCAGTTAATCCCCTCATGACTTTCTTTTCAATATTTTCACCGTCAAGTAGAGTTGCATCAACGATATATTCTCCGTCTTCAAGCTTCTTAGTTTTACTTCCATAAGCTGCACGTTTAACCATAGGAATATCCGAAATACGAATATTAATAGATTTCTTATTACTCATTACACTAATGACATCATTTTCATTAGAATAAGAAATTGCAGAAACAAGTTCTGAACCTTCCTGAACTCCAGTTTTAACTCCAATAGTTCTAAACTTGTGTACAGGAAACTCTTCAACTGAACATCTTTTTGCAAGTCCATTACTATATACGAATATGATATCTTGATCTCCTTCTACAATCTCACAAGATAGAACTTCTCTTCCTTTTTCCTTCATAGAAGCCTGATTGAATGAGTCATTACCAACTGTAATTCTCTTTCCAATCCTAATCTCAGAAACGTGATTTCTAATTACATAACCACTCTTATTAGTAATTACAATATACTTATTAGTAATATCAAGCATATTGCAAGTTGTTACAAATTTAAGTGAATCTCCTTCAAGAATCTTAGCTGCCATTAATACATTTCTTGAGCCAACAAATTCTGAAAGCATAGAAGCTTTAAGCTTACCATTCTTACTTAGAGTGATAAATGCAAGGTTATCGTCATTGAAACTCTCATCGGAAAGAGCTACAATTGATATAATCTTCTTATCACCGACTAGCTGAGTAATAATCTTTCCATAGTTATTGATATTATCACTTGAAGGAAGATTATAACACTTATATCTATAAACATAACCATCCTCGGTAAATAAGAAGATATTATCCTTAGAGTTGCAAACCATATTACACATTGGAGAATCTCCTTCTTTAAACTTACCAAGAGAATCTCCAACTCCTCTTCTTACCTGAGACTTAATTCCGTTTACCTTAATCTTTTTAAGGAAACCAAACTTAGTAAGAATTAGAATATAGTTTTCGTCTGGAATTCTTTCTTCAATGATAGCTTTCGAATTGAAATTTACTTCCTGATATTCAGTTGTAAAATTGTTACCATTAAATTTAAGCTTTCCGAACTTTTCGTTAACTTTAAGAATTTCATTCTTAATAGATTCAGTAATATTCTTATTATCAGACATGAATTCGATTTCATTATCAATTTTCTGATTAAGATCTTTAATTTGTTTCTTAAGATCGTTAATATTAATTCTTGAAAGATTAATAATCTTATTATTTACAATATATTCAGTCTGAATATCAGAAAGTTTAAATGTAGTCTTTACTTTCTCGATAATCTGTTCATTGGTATACTTTGGATTTCTTACAATCTCAAGAAGCTTATCAATATTTTTTGGATTGGAACATACAATATCGATACCTTCTTTGATGTGAAGATCATAAGTCAAATCCTTAATAGTCTGATTATGAATTCTTTTTACAGTTTGAATTCTGAACTGAATCCAGTCCAAAAGCATTTCTTTGACATTATTATAAATTTTCAGTTTACCCTTATAAGTCATAATATTAACAATTGGAACTGAATTCTGGCATGGTGTATTACTGTAAAGTTTACCCATTACAGAATTTTCATCTGTACCTCTTTTAAGTCTTACTTCAATACTTACCTTTCCTCCAGCAGAAAGATCCTTTACTGAAGCAATCTCAGGAATTGTATTTTCTTTAATACATAACTTAATAGCATCAGTAATCTTATCAGTTGTAATATAATATGGTAACTCATAAATCCTTATCATATTACTCTTTTCAATATATTCCATTTTAGCTCTTGCGATAAGAGTTCCGTTTGTTACGTTTTCAATACTTGCTGGAATTTTGTAAGAATTCTTTACAACTGAAGTATTTGCAAGAATTCCTCCTGTTGGAAATGTTGGAAGAAAACCTTCAACAAGTTCATCCAAATCAATATCTGGATTATCAATTAACTGAATTGTTTTTTCAGTAATAGTCTTAATACTATGTGGTAACATTGAACACATAAATCCACCTGCAAGACCTAAAGTTCCATTTAAAAGAAATACAGGAAACTTTGAAGGTAGATACTCTGGTTCAAGAAGACTCTCATCAAAGTTTGGAATATAATTTACAGAATTATATTCCTTTGCAACCTTATCCAGTAAAACGAACTCTGAAAACTTACTAGTTCTCATTTCAGTATATCTGTTTGCTGAAGCTGGAGATCCATAAATGGTTTTATTACCACCGTGAAGTTCTAGTAATGGAACTGTATTCATAAAACAACTCATATTTACAGCTGCATCATAAGCTGCTGAATCAGAGTGTGGATTATATCTCAGTACAGAACCAACGGAAATTACACTCTTTACAAACGGCTTACCACTGGTATAACCCTTCTCCCAGAAACTATAAAGAAGTCTTCTCTGTACAGGCTTTAGACCATCTTCAAGAGCAATAACGGCTCTATTCTTAAGAAGTTCTTCATAATAGTCTTTCATATAACCGTTTAATAAATTTACAGCATTCATTAATTAATTATCCTCCTTATGTTTATTTTTAGAATTATAACTTTCAATATATTTATCCTTTTTTGACCTCATTTTCATAATATAACGTTCGAAATTTCCATAAGTTTTAAAGGTTTTTTCGGTGAGAGTTGTAGCACAGATACATCTCTCGTTTCTTACCATTTCAAAACTATTTGCTGAGATTACAATGTAGATATTTTTATTAGGTTCTTTACTTAAAACAAAATCAAAGAAATCTTTAAAATCTCTAATTTGATCGATTGAAACTCCTGAATCAATTCCATCCAAAAGTATAAATGCTTCTTTACAATTACTTTTATGGATTCTTTTGTGCATTTCAGAAACGAGAATATTACACATATCGTTCTTTACATTTTCTCCTTCTGAACTTGAAAAACTTTCTGCTAAAGCCATTATGTTTCCATAAAATCCATAATTCGATCTTGCAGCCGATCCTCCTTCTGAATTATTATCATAGAAAATAACAGGAATTTTTTCATCATCTTCATCATAATCTCTATTTTTAATTTCAATTGTTGATTTGATATGTCTGAGGAGCGTTGATTTACCACTACCGTTTGGACCGACAAGAAAAGTAATTCCTGGTTGAATTTCAAAAGATTTTTTATCGAATAACTTTCGATCATAATAGTTCTTATCTTCGATTTCGAAAATCATATATTTATACCTCCGTAATTTAATTTGGGATAGGAGATTGAGTTCCTATCCCAAATATAATATATACTTATGACAAATTATCTAAAACAAATCTCTTTCGAGGTTCAGTTTTATTACCGAAAAAGACTGCAAGAGTATCTTCAAGTTCTTCTTCAGAATCACACTTAATTTGAATAAGTCTCTCAGTTTCAGGATTCATGAATTCTTTAAACTCTTCTGGAGAGTTTTCTCCTAATCCCTTAAGATATGACAGCTTAAGCTTATAATTATCGTTAATATATTTAAGAATAGTGAATACTGACATGTCCTCATATTCTTCTCCATTAATAGAGCAAGAAATACAACGTGGAATATCATAACAATCAATGAGATTTTCAATTACTTCGGCTACTTCTTTAAAATTGAAATCGTGCCAATGATTTTCATAAAATCCACTTAGACGACCTGTTTTCTTATTTAGTTCGAAGATTTCAGAAAGATCTCTAAAGCTATCAAGTTGCATTAAGATTGTATCAAATACATCTTCATGAATTGAATACTCATTAATAATTGTCTGACAATCCTTTAGAAAATCATTCTGGAACTCAAGAATCTTCTTAAGATTATATCCCTTTACTTTAATATCTTTCTTGACCATATTATAACGATATTCTGCAAGTTCTTCATCATCCTGGAAGAATACATTCTTTTTATTAATTACTGCACGATACTTTGGAGTGAGACAAATATACAAATATCCCTTTCTAACAATATCTGGATTAATTCTCCATGAATTATTAATAACAAGACATCTGATATGTTCACCATCAACATCAGCATCACTAGTAATAATAACATTGTATGTAAGAATATTTTCAATATTACTTACAATCTTTGGATCATTCGTTCCAAATAGTACTAACTCAAATTCATTCATTTCATCATTTTCATGAATTTTCTTTGTTTCAGCACCATAAAGATTCTTAGGTTTACCCTTTAGACCGAATACAGCCATATATTCAGGATCTCGACAATAAATGAGGTTATTTGCCGCAGAATCTCCCTCTGCTACATATACTCTCTTACGTTTAGGATCAGTTGTAGCACAATCTGTAAACTTCTTTGAATATTCTGCTCCACTTGAAGAAGCTTTGATAATATTCTTCTGAATATATTTATCTGTATTAAGTCTTGCTTTCGCAAACTTAACAATTCTTGTTGCAATGAATTTTACAGTCTTTTCATATTTATCAATCCACTCAGAAAGACTCTGATTAGACATCTTCTGAACAAGACCTAAAATCTCAGGATTAGTTAATTCATCTTTTGTCTGAGATTTGAAATTAGGATTCTTATGTCTAATATTAATTACACAGAATAATCCCTTTCTAATATCATCTGAATTGATTTCCTTTAAATCCTTTGGAAGAAGCTTTTTCTCATTGATAAACTTATTCATAATTGATGTAAGGCTCATTTTAAAACCAGATTCCTGAGTACCTCCACCAACTTTGATACCATTTACGAATGAGAAGAAATTCTCAGTATCAGTATTTACATACTTAAATAGAATTTCATATTCATTTCCATTATCTGTAAAATTATAAAAGAATGGTTCAGAAATATCTTTAAACTTATTAGTTAAAATTTCAAGATATTCATGAATACCATTTTTGTGATAGAATACTTCTTTCTTTCCATCAACAGTAAATACAATCTTTAAACCTGCATTAGAAAAAGTTCTCTGTTCAAGATTTTCTCTAATCTCCTCAGAATTGAATTTTGTATATTCTCCAAAAATCTCTGGATCTGGAGAGAATGTTAGAGTTGTACCATGAAGATTCTTTTCATTCTTATATCTTTTGAATTCTTCAGTGATTATACCCTTTTCAAACTTCATCTTACCTTTACCAGTAGTAGATCCTTCAAACTCAGTAGTTACACAAGAAACAACTGATAAGTTCTTAGAGAGTGCTGAAATAGCCTTAATACCAACACCGTTACGTCCTGAAGATACTTTAAAAGCAGTTTTATCATTAAACTTACCACCTGCATGAATCTTCGTGAATAGAATTTCAAGTGTAGGTTTCTTTTCAGTAGGATGAATACCAATTGGCATACCACGACCATTATCTGAAACTGTTACAGTATTAGTTTTGGTGTCTAATGTAACTTCAATCTTTGTTGCGTATCCATTTAGGAATTCATCAATTCCATTATCAACAGCTTCTTTTAATAGATGTTGTACACCATTAGGAATGGATCCTATATACATATCAGGTCTTTCTCTGATTCCCTCAAGACCATGTAATACCTTAACGGAATCATCTGAATAAGTTGACTTTTTAGTTTTAGTTTTCTTAGCCATAAATTTAACCTCCAGTTTTATTTTACCTTATAGGCATTAATATAATATACATATATAAAAAAATAAGGGGATATAAATATCATATCCCCTTAAATTAAATTAGTTATACATTGATCTATTTCCTTTTTTACGTCTATTTAATTTCTGAATGGGTTTCTTCTTATTTTCAAATTTTTCATCAATGAGTTTGCACATGAATTTATAATCATTCTTAAGAAACTTTGGAATAATATTTTCCATATCTTTGAGAGTGTCATAAATTTTGGTGAGATTATTTTTGGGAATAATCTTAACAAGAGTAGCAAGATCGTCTTCTCTATCGCCGAGCATAATAAGTATAGCCATAATATGACTTTGACTAATTTCATTATCTGACATATAGCTATTGATCTCACCCTTGATACCATTAATACCCTGAGTTAATCTTGTCTGGTCTCGAATATTTCTAATAATATCAATATTGATATTTTTGAATCCATCAATATTATTAATCATATTATTGTAATATCTGCTCATACAATGTGAAACTGTAAAGATGAAGAATGCAGCATAAGTTGAAATGTAATTCATTGAGAAATCAACTGATGGAGCGAATACATAGTAACCTTCATTACAAAGATCTCTACAAATATCATAGAGATTGTGATGAATCATGATAGCTTCCTGATAAGCTTCACCCTTTTTAAAATCAGGAATATTTCTATCATTGTAGCATGTATACATTGCACTATTCAGTTTGACCATTTCTCTTTGAAAGATTTCAAGATTCTTTGAAAGATTATAGTAAGTTTCTTTATCAAGCTTATCTTTGTTAATTCTACGATAATCTCTTAAAAGAATACTACCATTTCGGTATGCCAGATCCCATACTTTAGATGAAGGATCATTTACATAGTTTGGCATATTATCATTGATTCTATCAAGAATTATTGATACATCCTTAGACTTAACTCTCTTTCCTTCATGATATACTGAGATGTCAAACTTGTTAATACAAATTGTACCAACCCAAAGAGTCTCTTTTGTAACTTCATTATCAATACGGTATAGAGTTTTACAGTTCTTTCTTCCCTTTGCATTTCCATTTAGAGATTTACATATATCACACTCAGCACCCTCTTCAACAATCTTAATAGCACTAAGATTATAAATACCATACTTATCTGAAATTGTAAGTCTCCATTCACCGATCATTTCTTTGAAAAGATCTTTGTCGAAACCCTTTCTAACATCAAACTTGATATCGTCAAATTTATCAGAACTCTTTCTACGAATATTCTCAATATTCGTATTAAGCATAGTCTGCATTTGCTGAGTCAAATTTAATTCAGCAATATTACCCGCTGAAACGAGCTTTAAGACTCCATCATTGTTAAATACGGAATCATACTGAATTTTAACTTTATTTGGCTTCATAAAAATCCTCCATTCATTTAGATAAAATTATCACATACGATTATCGTATATGATAATTATCAGTTTTTACCTTATTTTTATTTAATCAATAAGTTTTTCTTCGTCCTTATGATTTTTATAGTAATCATGTGCTCTTTTTCCTTCAAGAAAACCTTCAGAGAAAGTGCTCATCTGATTCTTAAACTTTGGTTTGATTCCAGTTTTAGTAGACTTTTTTAGATGAAGATCTTCAACCGCTTTTTCAAGATCTTTATTTACTACAATTAATGACCATTGTTCTTTATTAGCTTCTTTGTTCTCTTCTAGAGATTTCTTTATGCCCTGAATAAAGCCTCGATAAAAATCATTTCTATCAAGATCCTTATTATTTTTAGACTTTATTATAAAAGTCTTCTTCATGATATTCATAACAAATGTTATGAATTCCCTATATATCAGGATGTCTTCCTCCCAACCAACTCCATGAATTGCAGTTGTGAGAGCCTTCTTTCCAGGTTCTCTTCTTTTATAAATAGAGATTAGGAAGTATTCTCTGGTATTTGCGAAAAGGCTTTCATCATACCACATTAATCTTCCAGAACTGAAGAGAACTTCATCTTTAATTTCCTTCTTTTTATTTTCTTCAGTATCTTCAATCTCATTTAGTTCAAGATGATGTTTGATAAGAAGGTTCTGCATTACTTTAGCGGCTATTGCAGCTTCATTTTCAGCAGCCCCTCTTTCCACCGTAATTTCCTTTAATTTTTTAATCGTATTTTTGATATCTTCTATGTTACGTGCCATTTCAATTCCTCCTTAATTAAATCCAAACTGAATCTTAAGAGCCGATTCAACTTTTTCCATTTCATTAGGAGCAAGATGATCTATTGCTCTATCGAACATTATATCTGACTTTGGAATAAGCATTGCTTGTTCACAACAAATATCCTCATATCCATTATTTCTTCGGATATGTAAAAAGAATTTCTTCCACTTTGTCGTACATGGAAGAATATGTACTAACGATGAATGTTCATTATTAGCATTATTACTAATAATGACAGCCCTTCTTACTCCTTTTTGTACAGAATTATTATTAGTTTCAGATAAATTAACCCATACAACGTTTCCTCTCTTATAAATATCATTAGGAAGTGAATAATTATTCATAAAATATACTCCTTTCAAAAAGATATTCCCGATAAGCACAGTCTTATCGGGAATTGTTAAATTACAATACAAGAGTTAATTTTTCACTAGCTCTTGTAATTCCAGTGTACAAATGTTGTTTGTATATATTCTTTCCCATATATTCCTGGATGAAGAATACATTAGGAGCTTCTGATCCTTGAAATTTATAACAGGTACATACATAACCAAAAGTAAATGGATTGATTTTCGTACCTGTTCCAAATTCGAACATCCTTCTTCTTTCAATTATATCCTTAAAAGATTCATTATCCTTTATATTTTGATATTCCTGAAAATTATTCCAATCTTTTTCAAAGAACATTAAATCTATTTGGATGTTGCTGAATTTAGATTCAGTAAAGAATTCTGGTCTTACAGAAGCTCTTGCTATTTTTAACTTTTCCATAGTATCGGAAAAATCAGTTTCCAAAATAACTGGAAGACCATTTATCAAAGAAGTACTTATATTTCCTTCAGTACATAAAGTCCTCCAATCATTCTTAAGGCACATAAGTCGTTCTCCTTTCTTTGGAAGAACTCCTCTAATACCTTTATTATGTCGATAGAATTGATTTAATTTCTTTACTGTTATATTTTTTCCTGCAATGATTTGATCTGCAGCTAGAAATTCATCAATATCTATAGAACTCTTTCTGATAACTTTGCAGTTACCATAATTACCATATTTTATTCTTTCTCCTTTTCGAGCCAAATCTGCAAGATATACAATAGGGCTATCAAGAGATTGTCTCATAGGTTGAGTCAATATGATATCTTTTTCGGTTTCTGGTAATACCAAATATTTATTCGGCTTACCAATTGGAGGTAATTGGTAAGGATCTCCAACAAGAATAATCGGAATACCGAAAGATTCCAAATCATTCATCATTTTATCATCAACCATACCATACTCGTCAACTACGATTAGTTTTATATCTCCTTCGATTTCTGGTTTCAATGTAAACCGTATTTCGTGTGTTTTTGGATCCTCGAAAGGATTATATATAAGTTTATGAATTGTAGTTGCATTATTACCTTTTCTTTGAAGCTGAGAAGCTGCCTTTCCAGTGAAAGTACAGAATACAACATTGTACTTTGTAATACCAATTTCTTCTACAAGAAATTTGATAATAGTAGTCTTTCCTGAACCAGCACATCCTTCTAATATGAAAGGTCTCTTCTCACCTGACAACCACCAAACTTTGGCTAATAACAATGCTGCATTTTGGTCGTCATTTAATGTAATGATCTCACTATTGTTTTGTATATTTTCTTCAGATTCCTTATAACCTGGAAGAAATTCTACAAAACCTTCTAATACGTTTTCTTCCATTTCATCCTCCTTATAGCTTAATAGGATTATTTTTATCTCCAAAAATGGCATCTGTAGTCTGAAAATATGAAACGTGATCCGTTAGACCAAAGTCATCCATAATAAATTTATCATATTTATTAATTAGTGAAGACCATTCATTTTCATATCTATCTCTTGCTTCTTCATCAGGAATTCCCAGTTCATCAATCCACATAAGGATTGCTGCTTTAAGAGACTCTCTTCCAATGAAAAGATAATTTCTCTCAATAAACTCCATAAGTGAACTAGGTTCCCAATAGTGGGATCCACTCTCAATATCATCGATACCGACAATATCAAGTTCTTCACAAAGTTTATTTGTTAATTTTTCAGCAACTAATTCACCATTTACAAAGTGAATTAGATACATATAATACCATTTATTATAGTTTTCAAAAGTGATAATTTTGAAATCAGTAATATCGATTGGTGTTAGAGTTAGTTTATCAGTATCGCTTTCATAAAATGGAACATCGATTAATGTATTACTTTCCTTTCTCTGAAGACATCTGAAGATTAAAGGAATATCTCTTTCAGATTTGAATGTCTTAAAACATTTATCTGGAAGAGGTCCTAAGAATCTAAACTGTCCATTTTTGTCATATTTGGAATAGATGCTAATAGGAGATCTAAAAATAAATTTTGTTTTTCTATACCCTTTGCATTTTCTAACTCTTTCAATCTCAAATGAAATAGTAGAATCGGATGGAATATTCAATTTTTTGTATGTTTCCGTATTGAACATTTTTCTGTCAACTAACAGTGATAGAACACTATTGTTGTTCTTCTCACTAAATCTCATCTTAGTATCAGTCATATCATCCATAGTTCCGAAACTATGAACTCTGGCTCCATTTGCATAGATTCTGTAATAGTCTCTCATATGTATTACTCCTTTAATAAATTATTTTGAATATAAATCTTCATAACAATAATACATATTTAAATATTTACTAGGAAAAAAAAGTGCCATATACTCATAATGAATAACGACACTTAAGATTAATACCCTCAAGAAAGACGTTTCCATTTAAAACTCTTTCTATGAGGATATTCATTTTCAATATCGTACTTTAACATTGCTTTTGCAAGTACGATATCGTTCTCTGCTCTTTTAAGATAAATCTTTTCAAGGGCAGAGACTAAAATTTTTTCTCCGACTACATTAATAGCCAGAGAATCTGACATTTCTTCTCCATAATTATGGTATGCATGACCACTCTCATGGAGAAGAACTGCGAGTTGTTCTTCTTTTTTCAACTCATACAAGTCGTAATCTATGAAGATCTGACCTGCATTTGTTGCCGCCAGATTGAAAATATATCTAGCGGTTTTTTTCGATTGACGTCTATTTAATGAATAATTACTCTTTATATAAGAGTAAAAATTCATCGATAATGCCGCATTCGCATAAATGGCACATGTGCCATTTGTTGCGAATGGACATTCTTCGGTGTACTTTACACCGAATGAATATTTTTTTCCTTTATACTTAAAGGTAATTTTCACAATTTATCCTCCTTTTCATATTATTAATATCTATTTTATCAATATTTAATTACTTCATAATTATAATATAAATATGAAAAGTGATTTATTACTCCCCTAAGAATTTATCTTAGGGGAGTAATTTATTTTCTCAAATAAGTAGATTAATAATGAACTACACGGTTGTCAATTTCTGATTTTTTGCTATGATTAATTGCTCTAGAAGATGCATCAGTTAAATAACCACTAATTCTTCTAATTACATTCTGTTTTGTAGGATCTGTATTTCCACAGCAAGGACAACGATAACCCTTATCAGTTGGAATATGTTCTCCTACATACATACAGTCTGGAACAAAACATCTATCTTCTTTTACATTAATAGACTGATAAGGAATCTCTGTTTTCTCATAACCATAATTCCAGAGTGCCTCAAGTGCCTTAGGATTATTCTTAAGACTGTTACAATCAATCATACAAGTTACTCCACCAGGAGTATACTTTACAAAGTTTGATTCAAAAGCAAGCTTTTCCATACCGTTAGCTTCTTGCTGAACGTCAAGGTGTGTTGAATTTGTATACCAATCCTTATCGGTAATACCTTCAATTTCACCAAATCTTCTCTTATCAGGACCAATGAATTTATTCATAAGATTCTCAGCAGGTGTACCATATACTGAGAATGCCCATGTGGATTCAGACTTCCACTTCTTTGCAGTTGAATCAAGATAAGACATAATTGCTTTACCCTTTTCAATAAGTTCAGGGTTATTAAACATTACATCGTTATAAAGTGCAAGAATTGTTTCATGAAGACCTACAAAACCAAGAGAAACAGATGCTCTATGGTTTGTAAAAATTCTTCCAACCTTTTCATCTGGATGTAAGCTAAATCCAGTAGCACCATAAGCACCTACTGTTGAATCTCCATAAAGAATTGGAGAAACCTTAGCTTTTACATTAAGTAGTCTTTCTGCACGATAAGTGAGACCTTCATGTGCAATATCAAGTACATCAGCAAGATGTGAGAAGAAATATTCTTCTCTAAGATTAATCTCATCAGAATATTCTCTTGCTTCAAGTGCAATTCTAACGAGATTTACACTAATTACACCCATATTGTTTCTTCCATCGTATTCTTCCTTACCAGTATCAGGGTTAGTCCAACGATGTAAGAACGAACGGCATCCCATAGGTGCTTTAAAACCAGTAGACTTTTCAATATCGACTACACGATGTTCCTTATCCTTATATACTACTTCTCCACCACATACCTTACATACATTCTCATAATTAAGAATATCAGGATACATTCTTTCTGCAGCGACCACTTCTGCAAGTTCAAGAATATCATAGTTAGGATCTTCTGGATAGAAATTAATACCTTTACATCTTGTAAAAATAAGCTTAGGGAATACTGGAGTAATATGTCTCTTACCAATACCAAGACGTCTTACTTTTAGCATATTAATCTGAATTAGTCTTGATTCAATTGATGTACCGAGACCAAAATTAAGTGTTACAAATGGAGTCTGTCCATTAGTAGAATAAATAGTATTGATCTGATATTCAATACACTGCATTCCGTCATAAACTTCCTTATCAATATCAATCATTGAAAGTTTTACAAGCTTATCAGCAATCATAAAAGATGTCTCAGGACTAACATTGCTATGAAGTTCACTAATTGCATTATAATCAGAATTATAATTACGAATAATGGAACTAATATCAGCAGGAATTCCTGGATTCTTTGTAATATAATCATTGTACTCAGCAATAGACTTAGCAGGAATACTTGCTAAGAGTCTTTCAATCTGATTTTGAACTCTTTCCTTATTTTCATTTATATTTTCAATATAAAGTGACATAAGTTTGAATAGATTCTTATTAAGATGCTTGAAATATGAAATAGTAACATATTTTGCAAGACCTTCATCCATTCTATTAATAGTCTGACCACCATACTGAGAAGAAGCTACACCCTGAATAATCTGAGAAAGTAAAGTACATGCTACTTCAAAGCTCTTTGGAGGTTCAATAATTGCATTGCCAAGAATAAATCCCTTTTCAAACATAGTTCTATAATCGATAAGCATACAATTATACATATCAAATAAAGGACTATAATCTTCATCATGCCAGTGGAGCAGATTATCCATTCTAGCTTTCTGAACTCTTGCTGGGATCATATAAAGATCTTTAGTAATTTCCTTTGCAACTACACCTGCTAAAAGGTCACGCTGGACGTAAACTTTTGTGGAATCCTTATTAGCATTTTCAGCAGTAATCTCATCATCTGACTGATTGAATAGACCAGTAATCTTCTTAACAAGATTAGAGCTTCTAGTTCTTGAAGAATCTCTTGAACCACGATATGAAATATATTCTCTTGCAACTTTCTTATCATAATTCATAAGATGAGTTTCAGTAATTCTTTCAATATCGCTAATATCAATTGTAGATCCATCTTCATAGTTGTAATAAATGTAAGCCATGATTCCATTGGTAATAGTATAGGCTTCATCATAATCTTCATTACCAATCTTTACCATTGCCTTGATAATCGCATTTGTGATTTTATCAGCTTTGAAATTTTCAATACGACCATCACGCTTTGTAACTTTTAAATTAAAATTCTTTTCCATAGTTCATTTCTCCTTTATTGAAAATAAATTCATCCGAATGTGGATATTTGGTTGTTTCGACTTTACCTAAATAAAAAATACCATATTCGAAATGGAAATTTTGGTGTTTATTTAACTAATTGGTAGTTTCAGTATTAATAAAATTTTAATGAAAATAAAGGAAAAAAATAGGGTACATGAATTTGTACCCTATTTTTGCATAATTATTTATTCAAATTTAGTAGTAAATTTTGAACAGCTTCCTTTTTAGTATTTCCTACTGCAATGGATTTGCTATTATAAAGCTTTCCACTATATACATTTGACCAAAATTCGGAAGCTTCTTCATCACTTCCGTAAATTTCATCGGGAATATCACAAGGATCCATATTACATGCAATCCATTTTCCTTTTGAATAAGTTCCACTGTAACGATCCTTAAAAATAGTCAAAGGATAAATTTCTTTAGTATTCTTAAACATAAAATACCTCCATAACTTAATATTAAAATATATAAGGAGTGATATTAATGGATAACACCACTACTATTAACGAAGACATCCCTGCAAAGGGAGAGCAAGTCATCCTTGAAGATGGTTCAATTGTAATTGGAGATGGAATTCATCCAGCAAGCCAACTTCCAAAGCCAACCGTTCTTCATGGATAATCAGTATATCCCATACCTTAAAAGGTATGGGATATAATTTCCATAAATTCTTCCTTATGGTTATTGATAAGAGCGATTAATCTATTATCAATAATAAATAAATCCTTTTCAAGAAAATTATTATTATGACAAACAAAGAACTGGTAATGTTTATTTCTGGATCTTTCTGAAAAAGTGAGATTTATTTCATATTTTGCAATATGACCTTTATTGTCATTTAAATACTGAATGTCTGTATCATTTTCATTACTTAATGTAAAGAGAATCTTTTTAAAATTCTCCCAGTCTTCTCCATTAAGTTTGTTAAAAGTTTCGTCATAAATTATGACGAAATCATCAAAAGTATGCGAAGAATGTTCATAATTACTTGTAAAATATTTATTAATACCCATTGTATCTATGAACTTATCAAGATATTCTTCAAATGTAAGAAGACCATCACTTCTTGAAATTTTTCCATAATCTTCCGTAACCTTTGGATCATTACAAAGAATGAATCCTTTTTTATAAGTATCGATAAGTCTAATACTGTAGCTTGTATAAATAGCTTCAGTATCATCCTCATCAAAACTTTCCCTATTAGAATAGGATTCCATTTTATTATCCCATTCACAATCTCTTGATATTCCTTCGGAAAATGCGGTAATTTTTATAAATTCAACTGCATCATCCTTATTATTAAATATATAAGGATAATCCTTTATAAAATAATAAGGATCTGTATAAATTGGTTCATTCCAATTTATCTTCCTTACTGTAAAAGATACAGGCTTTTTGAATACTGATTGTAAATTAACTTTCATTTAAATTTCCTCCTTATAATCAGCAGCATTGTAATCCTCTTCAATTATCTCTTCTGGAGCAGGACCACACTCTGTAAACTCTACTGTTCCAGGAGTATAGTCTTCTGAATCTAAGACAATTTCTCCATCGTCATAAAGCTTCTCAACTAGATTCAGAGCTTCTTCTGAAGAATCTGCTTCAACGCAAACCTTTCTTTCAAGAACTTCCTTTACTGAAATTTCATATTTCATTATTAATTCCTCCTTAATAAATTATAATACTATAGTACGAAGAAGATCTATAACGTTGTTAAATTCCATTTCATCTTCATTAACAACTTTTCTAATATTATTTTCATAACAAGCAGCATAGATATGCCAAATACCATCTCCGATATATCTTGCCCTTGCATAGAAAATAATATATCTCTTCTTGTTAGATATAGCGTTGGTTTCTGATTCGATTACATTACCGTGTGAGTTAAATGAACTTTCAAAAGAAATTTCTTCTTTAAAAGAATCTTCTTCATTAAGGGTTTCACTTAATCCATTAAATCTAACATTAAATAGATTAAGAATTTTTTTATTACTGATATTTAAACCGTTAACGATGATAGTTTCTTTATTTTTTTCCTCCTCTTCTAAGTCTTCAGGTTCAAAACCAGTATCAGGTTTAGATTTTACTACCATAAGTAGACCTCCTTAAAAATTATTCACTATAAAAATACATATTTAAAAAAATAAACTTTCAACAACTGATTATATTTTATTAAAGAAAGGAATGAATACTAATGATTAATCAGAAGGCTTTTAAATGCCCATTCTGTTCTAAGAAATATGTAAGCAAACCTTCACTATATGATCATATGGAAAATAATCATAAAGAAAATCTAGAAGGACTTACAGCAGCTCATTATTTTTTTGATTTTAGAAATCATAATAAAACACATAAAGGCAGGTGTACTGAATGTGGAAAGGAAACTAAATTCAATGAGAAGACTGAAAAGTATGATAGACTCTGTAAGAATCCTAAGTGTAAAGAAGCTTATGTAAATAAGTTTAGAAAAAGAATGTATGCTGCAGGACGAGATCCGATTAATGATTTAAAAAATAAGGATAGACAATTACAAATGTTATCTCATAGAAAAATCTCTGGAACATACAAATGGTCTGATGGTAAAGAATTTACTTACACTGGAAGTTATGAAAGAGATTTTCTTGAATATCTTGATAAGGTATTAGAATATCCATCTTGTGAAGTATTTAGTCCTGCTCCGCAAGTTTATAAGTATAAAGATAGTGATGGAAAAGAACATTTTTATCTACCAGATGTATATTTGGCAGATGTTAATTTAATAGTAGAAATTAAAGGACATAATAATCATTATCAAAAGAGAGACTATGGAATTGAAACTCTTAAAGAAGAAGCCGTAATGGAAGATGTAAAATCTAAAAAGGTAAATTATATTAAAATTTATGATAAGGATTACAGTAAAATAACTGATAAAATTAATGAATTAAGAGATAATAAATAAAAAAAAAAATCGGGAAAGGAATAAACCTTTCCCGATTTTAATTAACCCTCAAACTGAGAGAAACTTACACGAATGATCTTACAATCATCCTTATGAAAGATTCTGTCAACTACTTCTTCAAAAGTGAAATCATACTTGTTTCCAAGTACAATTACATTTTCGTAGATAGTAGAAGGAAGACTTTCTGAACTATCAGTTTCATATACATCTGGAAGATGAAAAGCTAAAGTAGACTTTCCAAGACCAGAACTTCCCTCGAAAATGTATACACATCTCTTCAGGTCTTCTGCTCTGTAAGCTTTCTTGAAAAGCTTTTCATTTACCGATACACTACCATTTGGATAGTAATCGTCTCCGCCAGTAAAGTCTACTTCGAAGACAACTTCTCCGTTTCGATCAATTCCAGCAATGTAGTTATTTCCTCTCTTTGATTCTTCTACTGGAGTCAGATTCAAACCACCATCATCGAAATCGATTGTAAGACCATCAATAATGATCTCTCTTACTGGTGTATGGGTAAAGGGATGTGGCTTGGTGAGTCTCTGAACTTCACAGTTTCCATAAGAAGCTGGACACCAACCACTAGGACATTCACCAAAACTATTGTATAGCGTAATATCAAAGAGATCATCTCTTTCATTTCTTACGAATACATGGAACTTAGTATCCATCATCTCTGGATACTCATATTCACAATTAGATCCTACGCAATCGTTGTTCACGAAGATCTCCTCAAATAAACCAACTACTCTTAACATATGCAGTTCCTCCTTATTAATCATTCATTTCTTAATTCTTCAATACGCTCTTGCATTCGAAGAATTTTTACAGTTTTTGCTGCAAGAAGTTCTTCATCAGTAAAATTATAGATAATTTTAGCTGCATGAATAAAATTCTCGACATCTGTAAGTTCCTCAAGAATCGAGTTTCGATTCTTGATTCTTTTTTCTTCGGTATTTGAGGTATCATTTCTCAGATCCTTACAAATTGGCTGAATGAGTTCAGATAACTCTTCAATTAAAATCTGTAAAGTCATCTTGCTACCTCTAACCATGATCAGCTCTCGAAGAGTTGCATCAACTTCTTCAAAGGAGACACAATTTAATGTATCTCCCTTAAACTTTTCAACTTTCTTTATGAATTCTTTGTAATCCATATTATACCCCCAGAATAGAATTCTTTACAAAGACAATTCTGTCCTCATAAACATCCTTAAGTTCGCTAAACTTCTTTCTTTCAAAGAGTTCAACGAGATACTTGTAATATTCTTTAATTTTCTCGGAATCGTCCATTAGATGAGTTCCAATAATTACCATTTCATTATTCTTTATGAGTTCTTCACAAAGAACTGAAAGATCTCCGATGGTATCACATTTATCAATAATAAATGCGATATAATTGGTATCATTTAGAAGCTTATTGATCTCAATCATCGTAATTTTTCTATTTGTTTTAATTGCCTGACAGAGATCGTCAATTGCAAAGCTGAAATTTGCAGAATTTACGATGTCGATATTACCTCTGATAAAACTGTTCATTTGATTTCCTCCTTGTTTGGTTCGTATAAATTGTAATATAAAAGATATTATCAATACAATTTCCAATAGTTGCTAAGATTAGCATTATTTCGAAATCTAATGATAATACCATTGCCAATAGTGAACCGATAATTGTAGCTGCCGAACCAAACATATTATTCTTATTATCGAAGCTAACACGTTTTTGTTCGGTATTATATCGGTTTGCCCTTAGCTTGATTCCACCACATATAATCTGTCGTGTAATCAACGCAAAGGCTATACTGTCGAGAATGTAATACCCCACAATATTATTGGTTATCAAGCAATATATTGTAATAGAAGTTGTAGTCACCACTTCGGCTATACAAAATTCTCGATAGTATTTGAATAATTTGTCTGTTTTCTTTTCCCAAATATATGAGAAAACAATTACTGACAGACAATTGATGATTTGTTGAAGAGCAACGAAATCCTCAGTCATTCTTGGATCTGACATTATCCTTTTATAAATAAACGGATAAGTTGCCGAATAGAATAGTGTTGTAAAGAATGTAGCCAACAACATTCCGTCAAAACATTTAAGCTTTTTAATCATTACAACTTTCCTCCATTAATTTAGAATATTTTTCATTTAAAACACTATATATAAGATCATTCCCTCCAATATCTTCATTTATAAAATCCGAACATTCGGTTAATGGGATATAGTTGCAATCATGGGGATTTGAAGGAAGATTATAATAAATATCAATATTTTTCAATTCAGTATTTCTATTAAATGAGAATATCGCTCTACCGCAATTTTTACATTTAATAGATTTTATACCTATGTAAAGATTATCTTCTAAATCTAATTCTGGAGGATCAATATTAAATTTTTCACTATATAATAAAGAAACATTCTTTACAAAAATTTTACTTTCTTTATTAATATTATTTAAACACACAGGACAATTACATATTAACTCTCCTTTTCTGTTAATGTGAAAAACTTGAGGGATTGAAAATATATTTCCACATTTTTTACATTTACATTTAGGAAGCATGTCTTGAAATCCTCCATAATTTCTTAACAACATATAAACTGTAGTAGGAACGTTTTTAATATTACAGTCTTCTTTAAATAAAACTCTATTCAAACAATTCAGACTATGTCTTCTTACATTATTATCAATAATGGTTATTTCATCACAATTATAAATTGGTGATTTTGATAAAGACAACCATGAGTCGTCAATATAAGTTACAAAAATTTTATCGAATAATTCTTCCCCCAAATATTCCTTTACATCATTGTAAGGAATTTTAGCTATTTCTTTTAATATTTCTTTTTCATTATCATATTTTGTATTTATAATTTCCTTAACTTTCATAAAATATTTGTATGAAATAGCTTCTTTTCCTTTTAAAATCTTTTTCAGTTCTTCAATCATAATAGTCTCCTTTAATATATCGGACCATCAATTCCTTCTGATTCTCCAATATACTCAATATCTTTAGATAGACCGATATTGAGTTTGTCCTTAGTTGCAATATATAGATTATATTGATTTTTATTATTTTTGACTTCCTTGTTAAATTGAGTGTAAATTTCAAATTTACTCTCAAGAGGAATATTCATAGTAATTCCCTTCGGATCTGTTTTCTTTGGAAAACATGATCCATAACAACATAGAATATTTAAGAACTTTTCTTTCGAGTTCATAAATACTACGGATTTATACATTCTTTCAAAGTCATCATAAAATACATTATCTCCTCCAATTCTAAATTCTCCTTCAGGAGTTCCATGTAGGATTACATATAGCTCCTTATTCTTCTTCGATTTAAAGAAGAATGGGTACTGCATATTATTATCCACATTTCTAAATCTATTCCCGTCTAAATATGTTGATTTTGTTATTTGAATCTTGTAATTATAGAATTTATCCATCATAATAAATTCCACCTTTCTTAAGTATTTCACTTAAATAATACATATTTAAATTCTGTTATCTAAAAAAAAAATATTAACATGAAGGGGAGTAGTCCAACGCTACTCCCCTTTAAAACCATCCCTTAATTAATTCTTGGGAGGAACGATCATATTGGGATTCTTCTTTCTCTTAGGGTGCTTTTTACTTTCCTCCTTATAATACTTATTAGCACCCATAGAACAAATTTTGTCATTCTCCTCTGTTGCTACTGCAACGGCTTCCTCAGTTCTACCGTTCATCCAAAGAGTAAAAGCGTCCATCTTCTTTTTCATATATGTAACCTCATTTCTGATTTGCATAATCATGACTACTCTGTTGTCTTCCATATATCTTTTCAGGAAGTTTCCTTCGTCGGATCATACAAATACATTATTTGAAAGAAGAGAATTTTATTTATGTATTACACATATTCTCTTCATTCACAATTATAATATGCATTTAAATTTATCATTTAATACGGTTAAAAAAAAAATCCCCATAGGTAATAACCTATGGGGATTTAAATCATTACATAAAATCTTCATCTTCGCTATCTATATCATTTTTAGTAAATGATTTAAATACATTGATTCGATTCATTTTCTTGATTGATTTCTTATTAATGTCACGACTCATTTCAGTAATGACATTATAAACCAATTCTAGTAAAATATCTTCCAATACCTCTTCTTTGTAAATACTCTTGAGTTTTTTAAGATATTCAGGAGATAGTTCATCAAGAAGTTCTTTGGTAATTTGTACAGTAAGTTTATTTACAATACTATCATTTATCAATGGTGTATTCTTGAGAGCTTTATCAACTAATGGCTGTAAAACTCTTCTTCTAGCTACAAAGCATTTATAATTGATAATTTGCATTAAATCATCTGTAATTTCTTTGTAAGAAGACGGTTTGGTTATTACCGTCTTCTTACGTCTATAAGCAATTACCCAAAGAATATTATTGATTATAATAAATACTATGGGAATAATGATTAACCATTTATTCAATGAAATGCTCCACATCATCAAGTTCTCTGATTGGATCTTCATCATAAATCTTAGATGCGAGTTTGTATCCTTCGAGTTCCCATAGCTTATTCTTAATTCTCTCCATACAAATCTCATATCCGAGATTATAATCATAATTTTTAGGATCTACACATGAAGATGTTTCAGTAATTACAAATCCATTAGGAAGCTTTACTGAAACATAAGTAGTCTTCTCCCAAAGAGTTCCTGCTGAAATCTTAGAATTATAAATTAATTCATCAATCATTTCCTGTGTTACAGTATTCTCTTTCATTAGTTATTCTCCTTTACTTCAGTAAATCTCACGGCTTCTCTTTCAAGATCATCGATTCCGATGGTAATTTTCAGTTCATTAATCTTATTATGAACTAGAATGATTTCCTTATTCTTCAAATCAATCTTATAAAACTTATAAAAATTACCAATTTTAGAACTATAAACTTCATTTAATACTTCAAAAAGAGTTCCAAGAATATCATTATCCTTAAATTCAACTTTAAAGAGTTTATTAGCCTGAGGTACATCAAAATAGAATTCACTAACATTTCCAAAGACCTTGAAATGTGAATTTAAGAGCTTAATCATAATTCTCTTAATATCTTCAGGAAGATTTAAAGAACTATATACAGCCTTAAAGAAATCTTCATATTCTTTATTATAGCAAAAATTGTCACCTTTTGCAAAGAGAAAAATTCTTGTAGTCGTTGGTGTCACATTTTCATTTTCTCTATGATTAATATAAATTAATGAATCACAATCTTCAAGTTTACGGTCTTTAAGAATTCTCATATTAATCTTATTGATTTCATCTTCATTATTAGAAACATTTTTACCATATCTATTTGAAAATGCATGACTTATATTTTTTTCAAAATTCTTATAATTTTCATCGAATAGTGTTGAATTCTTTTCACCCCAAGGATATCTTCCAGAATCATTGGTAAGATCACTCATATTAACATGAGTTTCTCTTGTCTTTGGAAGAGGTTCTTTCTGAATAGTATTTGATATAGTTTCTTTCTTAGCATTGGAATGCATTCTATATGATGCATGAGGATGCTTCTTCTTTACTATAGTTTTAGGTCTTTCAATATCACTATTGGAAGTTTCTGTCCGATCAACAACCTTTAAAGGATTAGTTAGGATTTCAAGAGGAATCCATGAATAATTGAAGGATCTTGCCATCATAGGACTATCCGTCTTAATCTTATTATAAAATAGTCTTAATGTTGAAAGATTTAGAACGAATGTTTCTGAATGCCAATTTGTTACAGTAGCAACAACTGTAATTCTTACATCATCATTTTCAATTTTACGGCACTCTTCAATGCGGCAATCTGAATATACCTTACCGTTAATAATCATTGGAATATTCTTATGAAGTTCAAATCTAAAGTTAATTTTATTCTCTTCAAAGAATTTATTTGCATAATCAATTGCAGTAACAGGCTTTGGAATATTATTTTCATTCTTGCAAGTATTATTGCAATTTTCATTAGAGCAGGAATTATTGCATTCATGATTGCAAGAAGAATTCATATTCATATTCATATTCATACCCCCAACAAAACCGTTTACTCTTTTATATAGATCTTTAAGATTATCATTAGTATTATTTTCATTTACATAACGATCCATAAAATCGTTAGCTCTCTTCATAAGGTTATTGAAATTAATTTCCTGATTGTTCATAATAATTACTCCTTAATTTTTAATTTTTTAAAAATATCATCAATGAGATTGTCGAATTCATTTTCTGGACAAATCATTGTATTCTCTTCTCCTGAAGCATAATTGATTTTCTCAGTAGCAAGTGAATCACACATCTCATTGAAATATACGTTCGGATCTTCCTCTAAGGAAGTTTTTTTACCTACATGACCTTTCTGCCATGTAAACTTGAATTTGATTAGGTCTGGATAGAGATTGATCATCCTATCGATAATCTGCCACATCTTCTTGTTTTTAACAATTTCACCAGAAGAATTCTTCCATTTCTTTTTCTTCCATCCAGATAAGTATTGGTTCACACCGTGAATCAAATATTGAGAATCTGAAATGACCTCAATTTCATATTTTTCTTTAGATTTATAACGCTTTAAGAATTCGTAAAAAGCTTAATAAATC
>Ga0247611_10002085_pt1 | contig 33652 bp, 26 predicted proteins | sample 177DNAGHGhighgp2_FD_192422 | JGI IMG/M metagenome (GOLD analysis project Ga0247611, IMG submission 192422) | Sheep rumen microbial communities from Palmerston North, Manawatu-Wanganui, New Zealand - 1770 DNA GHGhigh gp2 | ecosystem: Host-associated > Mammals > Digestive system > Stomach > Rumen... | reverse complement strand
GTCGGTAATCATAAGTATTATATCTTTATTATTATTTTGACTTTCAACTACAAAGATACGAATTTTCTTGTGATTACCATTCTTTTTTCTGATTAAGTTATCAACAAAGTTATCCCGAACTCACGCAATCATAGATTTTGTTACAAGTGAAGATTCTATAGTCCTTGATTTTTTTGCAGGTTCTGGAACGACAGGACATGCTGTGTTGGAGTTGAATAGGGCGGATGAGGGACGGAGAACGTTTATCCTTTGTCAACTGAATGAGAAGACTGACACCGCGCCCAACGGGATAGCATACGATGTGACGGCAAAGCGGCTGAAACGCATCATGACAGGTGAATGCTATGACGGCAACAAGAATTTCAAATGGGCGGAGGAGAATGAGCCATACGGGGGCAAGCTGGAGGTGTATGAAATAGCAGAGGTGAATAACGCTAATGCCATATTGGGGCAGACTCCGTTTGATGTGATAGACGAAACCCTGTATGGCAAAGTGAAGTTTGCCACCACGAAGGAGAAAATAGACTGGGTGTGCAGCAATTTCGAGCACACACAGATGGATGTGGAACATAAGTTTTAAGAGCGATGTTGCAAGAAGTCCGAGACCTGCAAGACAGAGCCGTGGCAGAGCTGTATGAAAAAGCCCACGGCACGAAGACAGAATTGACATTCCGCGCCCCCACGGGCAGCGGGAAGACCCGCATGATGGCCGATTTCATGAACCGCATACTCGCAGAGCAGACGGATGTGGTGTTTCTGGTGTCGACCCTCTCGAAGGGAAATCTGGCACAGCAGAATTACGACACGTTCCTCGCGTGTTCGCGGTCGGGGGATTTTCCCCAGCTGAAGCCGTATCTGATAAATACGGAGGTGAGCGGTGAAGAGGAGTTGTTTATACCCACCGACTTCAATGTGTATGTGCTGCCACGCGACTTGTTCAAGGCTGGAGGAATAATGACAAGAGGACCGCTGCAAGGTTTCCTGCGAATCATGACAAACGGGAAGGACTTCTGCGCGGGGCTCGGCAAGAGAATATTCCTTATCAAAGATGAGTGCCACCAAGCCACAAATAATATGGACGAGATTTCGAAAACATATTTTGTCCGCACCTTCAATTTCTCGGCCACACCGAAGCTGAGCAGGGGGCAACGGCCAGATGTGCAGATAAGCGACGAAGAGGCCGTGGAAGCCAAATTGATTAAGCGGGTGGAACTGATTGAGGATGAGGACGCAACAGTTGATGAGGCTATAGATAAATTGATAGAGATAAAGGAAAAATACAATAATCTGCTGCAAGTGAACCCTTGCCTTATCATCCAAATTTCGAATAGAGACAAGGCCGAAGAGGAGTGGCGTGAGAAGATAAAGCCAGCGTTGGACAAGCACCAAGCATTGAAATGGATGGTGATTGTGAATACATTCAAGACGACGGGGGCAACGGATAAGAACAAAGAATTGCTGTGTGACACAAACGACGATGTGAAGAAGCGGCTGCCTGTGGCAAGATGGAAAGACTATGCCAAAGGGGCTAATTCGACAATTGATGTGATTGTGTTTAAAATGGTGATTTCGGAGGGCTGGGACATACCGAGGGCGTGTATGCTTTATCAGGTGAGGGACACGCAAAGCCAACAACTGGATGAACAGGTGGTGGGCAGGGTGCGGCGCAACCCAAGGCTGTTGGATTATGAGACACTTTCGGCGGAAGCGCAGGGGCTGGCCTCGACAGCATGGGTGTGGGGATTGAGACCAGACAGTATGCAGCATGTGATGCCCGTCAGCCTCTGGCGAAAAGGGCATGTAGATGTGAGGGAACTGATACGTGTGAAAACGACAAGGTTGACAGGACTGACCGAAAGGAAGGATTTTGATATTGAAACATTCATGAAGGGACAGAAGAAACCTGTGACGAATAAAGATGTGTTTTCTTTGTATAGAAGGTTGAAACAAGGAGACGCTGAGTTGCAGAATCTTTGTTACAGTTATGCAGGAGGTGACTTTTGCCGATGGTGGGAATTTATGGAACAGTATGACAAGGTGAAACATGAGTACAACTCGTACGTGTGTGATTATAGCCTAAGTATGGTGGAAGACGGAGAGACCACTTTCCCCGCTAAGTCCATCTACGTAGACGCAGGAAATCATGATGAGATAGAGGACTGGGTATGGTGTCGCGAGGGAACGGGAAGCACGCAATTTGCTTTCGACAGCGATGCAGAAAGGGAATGGGCAGGCATATTATCCAAGATGGCGACCAAAGCGGGAGCAGAGGTAGAACCGTTTGATGAAGATGATGCAGATGACAGGTATTTGTGGGGGAAGAATTATCCGTATAATTCTGATATCAAGTATGAGTATTATCATTCGGGAATCCACAAGTCGTATCCGGATTTTGTGATGAAAGACAAGCATGGGCGCATCCATATTTTTGAGGTGAAGAGTGTGAATGGGAATGGTGGAGCAGGGTTTGACCCGGATGAGTACGAAGACAAGGTTGCCAATTTAAAGGCCTGTTATAAGGCGGCCTCAGAGAAGTTGAATAACCATTTGTTCTATTTGCCGATTAAGGACGGTGATAAATGGCAGGTGTATAGATATGCCAAAGGAGAGGAGAGTGTGATGGATTTGCATCAGTTGAAGATGTCTCTTGCCGATGAGGGGTGACAGTCTGGCGGGGGAGTATTGGATGGGGTGCGGTGTGGCGGGAGGTGGGTGACATTTTGGCAGGGTTGGGGTCTTGGCATGGTTTATGCTCTTTTCTGGATGCGTCGCGATAAGAGCGACGGAAGAAATATAGAATTAAAAATTTAAAAGTATAGAATTATGAACATTCAACCTTTAGCAGACCGCGTTCTGATTCAGCCCGCCGAGGCCGAGCAGAAAACCGCTTCGGGAATCATCATCCCCGACACCGCAAAAGAAAAACCCCAAAGAGGCACTGTCCTGGCCGTTGGCAAGGGCACGAAGGATCATGAGATGACCCTGAAACCCGGCGACAATGTGCTGTATGGCAAATACAGTGGCACCGAGGTGGAGATTGACGGTGTGAAGTATATGATTATGAAAGAGAGCGACGTGTACGCTATCATCTAATAAGTCGGTCTTTCCTTACCAATCCGAAAACTCCGAATATTCAGACAAAAAACTCAAGAAAGGAACATACATTATGGCAAAAGAAATAGTTTTCAATAATGACGCCCGCGAACAACTCCGCAAAGGTGTTGACGCTTTGGCAAATGCAGTGAAAGTGACCCTCGGTCCAAAAGGTCGCAATGTGGTTATCGACAAAAAGTTCGGTGCCCCCCATATCACTAAGGACGGTGTGACCGTGGCCAAGGAGATTGAGTTGGAGAACGGCATCGAGAATATGGGTGCGCAGATGGTGAAGGAGGTTGCCTCCAAGACCAACGACCAGGCTGGCGACGGCACCACCACCGCAACGGTGCTGGCTCAGGCTATCGTCAACACAGGTCTGAAGAACGTCACTGCCGGTGCCAACCCCATGGACCTGAAACGTGGTATCGACAAGGCCGTGACCGCCATCGTTGAGGATATCAAGTCACAGGCTCAGGAAGTGGGTGGCGACATTGAGAAAATCCGTCAGGTGGCTACCGTCAGCGCCAACAACGACAGCCAGATTGGCGACATCATCGCCGAGGCTATGGAGAAGGTTTCGAAGGACGGTGTTATCACCATCGAAGAGGCCAAGGGCATCGAGACCAGCGTGAAGGTGGTCGAGGGTATGCAGTTTGACCGTGGCTACATCAGCCCCTACTTCGTCACCGACACCGAGAAGATGGAGTGCACCTATGACAGCCCTCTTATCCTTATCTATGACAAGAAGATCAGCACCTTGCAGACTCTTCTGCCCATTCTGGAGCAGGTTGCCAAGAGCGGTCGTGCACTGCTTATCATTGCTGAGGATGTTGAGACCGAGGCCATGGCTACCCTCGTTGTCAACCGTCTGCGTGGTGGCCTGAAGGTCGTGGCCGTCAAGGCTCCCGGCTTCGGCGACCGCCGCAAGGAGATGCTCGAAGACATCGCCATCCTGACTGGCGGCACCGTCGTGAGCGAAGAAAAGGGTTACAAACTGGAAGATGCCACCATGGATATGCTTGGCACTTGCGAGAAGATCACCATCGACAAGGACAACACCACCATCGTGAACGGTGCTGGCAACAGCGAGATGATCAAAGCCCGCGTCAACCAGATCAAGGCCCAGATCGAGAAGACCACCAGCGACTACGACCGCGAGAAACTGCAAGAGCGTCTTGCCAAACTGGCAGGTGGCGTGGCAGTCATCTATGTCGGCGCAGCCTCCGAGGTCGAGATGAAGGAGAAGAAAGACCGTTTCGACGATGCTCTGCATGCCACCCGTGCAGCTGTCGAAGAGGGTATCATCCCCGGCGGTGGCACCGCTTTCATCCGCGCCGCCGAGAAGCTCAACGGCATCAAACCCGCCAACGAGGACGAGAAACTGGGTGTGGAGATTATCCGTCGCGCCATCGAGGAGCCTCTGCGCATGATTGTCGAGAACGCCGGCCTGGAAGGCAGCGTCGTCGTCAACGAAGTGAAGAACGGCAAGGGCGACTATGGCTACAATGCCCGCACCGAGGGCTACGAGAACCTCTTCAAGAGCGGCGTTATCGACCCCGCCAAGGTGGCTCGTGTCGCCCTGCAGAACGCAGCCTCCATCGCCGGCATGCTGCTGACCACGGAGTGCGTGATGTGCGACATCAAGGAACCCGAACCCCCAATGCCCGCTAATCCCGGTATGGGCGGCATGGGCGGAATGTACTAACCGCATGCTCGCGGAGAGCAATAAAAAGGGAGCATCCACACGGGTGCTCCCTTTCTTTATAATTATTTTGCCACATTAAGAAAAAGTTGTATCTTTGCATTTTGAAAATGGTTGTTCAAGAACTGACATATTACCCCAAACCGAGCGATTTCTCAAAGGTCACCTTCTGGGATACTAACTTTTCACACATCGATTGGAAACGTCATGCAAGTTTCGTTATAGAACGCGTGTTTGGCTATGGAACAGAGGAAGAGCAACAGATTGTTGTCAAGATGTACGGCTGGCCAATAGTTCGTGAATTTGAACACTCATTCATCCCCAACGATTACAATAGAAATGCAAAGATAAACCTTCAAAAGATGATGGCCTATGCTTCACTATGAGACCGTCACACCTTATCTTCGCAACACACTGGCACGTTTGATGTCTGATCCTATGTTCAACGGCTTCCGGCTCGTTGGCGGCACCTCTTGAGTTTGCGCCTCGGGCACAGGATGTCAATTGACATAGACTTGTTTACTGATAATGATTATGGCGACATTGACTTCCTTTCTTTGCAGACCCACTTGCGCAGCATGTTTCCATATTGCGTAGGCGATTGTGGCAACCCTGTGGGCATGGGGGCAACATACATTGTGGGCACCAGTCGTGACGGTGCCGTAAAACTCGACCTATTCTATACGGACTCATTCATTGCACCGATGGAAACTGAAGACGGTATCCATATGGCCTCGATAGAGGACATCATTGCAATGAAACTCGACGTGGTGGCACGCGGTGGCCGCAAGAAAGACTTTTGGGACATTCACGAACTTGCAGGGCTTCACAGCCCCTCGGAGATGCTTGACCTTTATGAGAAACGCTACCCCTACGGCTTTGGCCGAGAAAATGTAATTCGGGGATTCAGTAACTATACTATAGCCGACAATGAACCCGACCCACATTGTTTGTGGGGCAAATCTTGGGATGCCATAAAAGAAAAACTGCAAACAGCATTCCTGAAATAAACATTATCACCCTCACTTCAGTAGTTTTATATCCAGCCAAATCTTTTTACACTGTAATATTCTCCAATTAAGTACTCGGAGAATATCGCTTTATTGAAATAATCTCCCTATAAACAAAGGGAGAAAATTGCACCATTACAATATTCTCCCTACAAATAATCTAAGAGTAAAACCACCCACGACAGTCCCGTTTCAATTACGTTTCATACCTCAGCAAGTGTTTTCATACTGATTCCCAAACACAATTATCTTTCCTGTACAAGATGAATGTTCGATGTGTAAAAACAGCCTTGAAATGAGACTGTATCATACTTACTTATTTGTCGAGTAACATGACAATAGGAACTGTCCGGTCTCCAGTACGCGACGAGTAGCGATAAATCCCAACCTGCCGAAAGCACATTCCTGCTGGTGAGTTGATTACTTGGTCATCGTAATATGGAATCCCCTCTTCGTTGTAAAGAAGCACCGTCGGGTCACCATATATATCATAAGGTTTATCACCCTTGCAAAGTGCCAAAGCAGCACCATCTCCGAGAGATTGAAACACTCTCACACTTGAAGGCTCAACAATGTCTCCTTCTTCTTCAAAGAATGTCATTCCGTTGGCCATTCTTGTACCCGGATCATTCTTTGCGTTCATCGCAGTTGCAATAATTGCCAACGCGAATATTGTGACGACAACACCTGTCAACACACCCAATAAATATATCCAAATCTTTTTCATAAATATTATTTTTAAAGGTCTTCAATTGCACTGGACTGAACTATTGACTCGTTTTCCAAATCAACATACAAAAGAACAACAAAACAACTAATTACGCTATTATGTGCAATTCTTAATTCGATAACACCATTGTCAGTCGTGAAGTCGCAAATGTATTTACACCGGTCCATTTGCACTTCATGCATCCGACTATTATCGTCACGCGGAGTAGAATAGCTTTGGAATTCTTCTGTTTCTTCGCTTGGCTTACCATATTTTTGTGTAAGCATCTCTTTCAACTTGATATAGTCGTTATACAATAAAGACCAAGTATCTCTTTCAGGAAACATGACGCCAACTCGGTTTACCAATCCCGACTCATGTTCGTACACTGCAACTGTGCATCCTTTAAAAGCAGCAAAATCGCCTTCCAAAAGAGCTATGCCACGTTCTTTCCCAATTTGGGTAAACCCTTTTTGTTTAAGTTTCCCAACAAATTCATTCAGTGTTCCATCTATAGGAACACCCTTGAAGGTCAAGTGACTTGTCTGAGCCGAGACAGTGCATGCAAATAATATTGCCACACCAAGAAAAAGAATTCGTTTCATTTTTTTATCCTTTCTTTTTATTGTTTAATACATATAGAAAGAAGCGTGGCCTGAACACCACTTCTTGAATGATAGTCCTGAGAAAAAACCTTGTGCCGAGAAATAGCAAACAGCCCACGCATAACGCGCGAAACCGTTAGACCCTCTTGTGGCACTTGAAAATTTCTCAGGTTTTCATTCACAAGCCGAGGCTTAACGCTTCGTTGATTTTACTTCCGAAATCGGGTGCAAAAAAACACATAATAATTCATATACAGAAATCTTTTTTCGCGCATGTCTGGAATTCTATGTTTTTTCGTAGTGGGAAACGTTGAAGTTAAGTAGTATATCCAGACTCGACTTGGGCAGGTTTTCGCGCTCCATTTCAAGGGACATCGGTATGTGGGTTATCGTGTCCATAAGGTTGGTACGCACCCTGTTGCGCCGTTCAATTACTGGACTTGAACGGAGTTACTGGAGTCACACCTCTTTCGGGTGAATTGAAGTACTGTCTTTGATAGATATTTTGTCACCCTGGAAAAGGTCTGGCTGGCATCGGCCGGACTTTTTTCCCTTTTGTTCTTGATATATTCTTTGTTTTTTGTTTTTTCTTTATCTTTGCATTCTAATTGACTGCATAAAAGATGTGAATTATGATTGAAAATGAAATAATTGAGGAAAAGAAGAGAGAACTGCGCAATGGCTTTTCGGTACCGGTGTATGTCAATTTCACCACATGGAAGAAGCGCGACGGCACCGTGGGGAAGTTGCTTTCGCACTTCTCGCAACAGACTTTTAAGCCCACAAAGATTATTTGTTGGCTTTCGGCCAAGGAATACCACCACAAGGTGCCCGCGTCGGTGCAGGAGTGTTTGGATAGCCATCTGCTGGACGAGGTGAGGTGGGTGAGGGGCAACACTTATTGTCATAAAAGGTGGGAGGCCTTCAGGCTTCACCCCGATGCCTACAATATTATGATTGACGATGATCTCTATTATCCAGAGGATTACATCGAGACCCTTTTGGCCTTTTCGCTGGCTTATCCGCATACGGCAGTGTGCTACTATGGCAAGCGGTGCTTTTATAGCCATGGAAATTGGAGTCACGAGACCTACGTCATGGAGCCCTCCCACTATAATGAGTTGTACAGCGGGTTGAGTTGCTTTGCCCCGGGGCTTCTGCCGGACGATGTGCTCCGCCATGGTTTGCGACGTGCAGTGTGTAGCCCCAAGTGCGATGATTCGTGGGTGAAGTCGTGGCTTGTCAAATGGGACATTCCTGTGGTGGGGTGCCGCGAATGGTATATGAATTGCTATGATTTCATAGAGGACACGCAGCAGGATGGTCTATGGGAAGGCCGGAATTCGCAAAAACAGCACGGGGTGATTAACAAGTACATCAACTTGTGCAACTGTTTTTATTATAACGGTTCGATTGCAGAGGGGGAGAGGGTGTGGCCTGATATGGAAGTGGTGCGTTACCATACTTCGGTTCTCGCTTTGCTCAAAGCGTTCATTCCTTTGGAGGTGCGACATAAGATAAAACACCTTTTTGGAAAGAAGTAATATTGCCAATCATGAAGCAGATTATCTGTACCTTTTTGTTTGTCGGTCTCTGTCTGGCGTCCGTGGCACAGGAGCCTCAGCCGTTGCTCTCGCCGGCGCAGATGCCCAACCCTGTCCGTTTCCTCCCGCCGCCTCCGGACACGCTGTCCGCCGCCTTTGCCTACGACCAAGCGCAGTATCGCTGGGGCAAGGAGCAGCGGAGGGATTCGGCCCGATGCGCACAGGCAGTGATTGATGCCGACTGGACGATCGAGAATGTGTGCCGCCTGTTCAGTGTGCCTTTCGGCATGACGATTTCGAGGGAAACGACTCCCGCCATCTACCGTATGCTGTATGTGGGTCTCATCTCGGCGGACGCGGTGGGCAAGCTGCCCAAGGACTATTATCGGCGGACGCGGCCATACGTCTACTACGGCGAGCCGACCATCTATCCCTCCGACGAGGAGGAGCTGCGCCACAACGGGTCATATCCTTCGGGCCATACGATTGAGGGCTGGAGCGCGGCTCTGCTGCTGACGGAGTTGAACCCGGACAGCGCAGACGCCCTGCTGGCCTTGGGCTACCGCTATGGCGAGAGCCGTGTGATAGCGGGCTACCACTGGCAGAGCGATGTGGACGCGGGCCGTCTGGCGGCCAGTGCGGCGCTGGCAAGGCTGCATGCCGATAAGCGTTTTATGCGGCTGCTTAAAAAGGCGCACCGCGAGTACCATTGCCTTGCGGTGCGCATGCGGCGGAGGTGATGTCAAGGCAATGGAACCTGGCACCCTTGTGAAAAGAGGACCGCTGAGGAAGGGCATCGGGTTGCTGAGGATTTAGAGCAGGTGCTGCAACAGGTTTCGGCACTCGGTGTAGGCCAGATATACCCCGGCCTCGTGTTTGGTGAAAGTGGCGTCGGGCGCGAAAGGTTTGCCGCCGTTGATGGACTTGTTCGAGTCGAGGTTCATCAGGGTGTGGGAACCGGGCTTGGGTTTAGTCTTGAAGATTTTCTCTATCAGGTCGCTTATTAGGCCATAAGTGCCGGTGCGCAGTTCGCCTTGGGTTTTGGCAAAGGCGAGGAAGTCGGAGTTGTCCATCATCTCGGAGAACACGGGCAAGAGCTCTTTGTCCATGGGCAGTTTGCGCTGGCTGGCATAAAGGCTGTAGAGGTCGATATAGTTGGAATGGGCATAGAAGTCGCCGATGGTGTGGAGGCAAACCCCTGCGCACACGTAGCGGTGTCGCTCAGAGTAGTTGTGGAAGTTGCCAATGGCACGTCGGTAAGCCTTGACCAGCTGGTCGTTGCCTTTGTGGTTGTCCAAATGAATCGAGGACTTCATCATCAGCACCACGTCGGAGAAGAACCCGATGCCGAACCGCATCCACTTCACAGCCCTCAAAGGGAAATCGGCCCCTACGAAAGCATCCTTGAGCATGATTTCGTGAACACGAATAGGGAATTTGTCGCTCTTGTGCCGACGTGAGGCATGGCGTTTTATGCTGTCAATCTTGTTGTTGGTGGCTTCCATGGATAGTAGAATATATGTTGCAAAGATAAGAAAAATAATCCTCGTGGACAACTTTGGAGATTCGGTTTTTTGACCTTCCCATTCCGCACGAAGTTTTTTGTTGATAATCCGAAAAAAAGATGTACTTTTGCAAAAAATAAAGATGGCACTGATAAGTGTATTAACAGGTGATATTGTAGGGTCTACAAGGATTGTGGGCGACGATAGGGACTTCCTGTTGTCGCTCTTCCGATTTGGGAACCTGAAAGACGGTCGTGAGGCCGAACTGACCGTGCATGTCCTTCTGCGTTCCCTCCTCAGCGTGGCAATCGCCATGTGGGTTTCTGGCTTTCCTCGTATTTTGTTTAACCGATGTTGATTCCATGTTTCAATGCAGACAGAAACCTATTGCTTTTGACTCGGCAGTATGGCCCAACGACTTTGCATAATAAAGACAACAATATAAAATCAAATTATACAACAATGAAAAAAACCGTATTAACAATCATGACACTTTCGCTCTTTGCCGTTACGGGATGTAACAAGGGCACCGAGCTGAGCTCCGGTGTCAACCTGGACAATCTGGACACGACGGTCAACCCCGCCGAGGATTTCTATCACTACGCCTGCGGAGGCTGGCTGAAGGCTCACCCGCTCGACGCTGAGCACAGCCGCTATGGCGCTTTCGACGTGTTGGCCGAGACCAACCAGGAGCAGCTGCGCACCCTGATCGACTCGCTGGTCAACACCAAGAACGAGCCCGGCAGCTATGGCGACAAGATTGCCACCCTCTACACCGTCGGCATGGACACCGCCACCATCGAGAAACAAGGTGCCGAGCCCATTATGCCCTACCTGAATGAAATCGCCGCCCTCAAGAGCGTCGACCAGCTCCAGCCCGAGATGCGCCGTCTGCACGGCATCGGCATCAATCCCTTCTTCGCCCTCTTCAACGAGGCCGACGCCAAGGATGCCAACCAGTGCATCGCCTGGCTCTACCAGAGCGGTATCGGCATGGGCGAGCGCGACTACTACCTCGAAAGCAAAGGCCGCGAACCCGAACTCCGCAAGGCTTATGTCGCCTTGATGGAAGCCCAGTTTGCCAACGCCGGCTATGACAAGCTGAGCGGCAAGACTCCCGCTCAGCTGGCCAAGATGGTCATGGACCTCGAAACCCGTCTGGCCAAGGCCCAGTACAGCAACGAGGAGAACCGCGACCCCTTCAAGACTTACAACAAGATGAACTTCGACACCGCTGCCGTCCGTGCCGCCGGTCTCGACCTGAAAAACTACTTTGCCGAAATCGGGCTGCCCAAGCTCACAAGCTTCAACATGTGCCAGCCTGAGTATTTCAGCGAGGTGGGCAAGCTCCTCAACGAGCCTAAGAGCCTCGATGCCGTCAAAGCCTACTATGCCTGGAACGTCATCAACTCCGCCGCCACTTACCTCAGCAGCAACTTTGTCAATGCCAACTTCGACTTCTATGGCCGCACCCTCAGCGGTGCCGAGCAGCTGCGTCCCCGCTGGAAACGCGTCACCAGTGCCGTCGACGGTGCCATGGGCGAAGCCCTCGGCAAACTCTATGTCGAAAAGTTCTTCCCGGCCGATGCCAAGCACCGCATGGTCGAGATGGTCAACAACCTGAAGGACGCCTTCGCCCAGCGCATCCACAACGCTACCTGGATGTGCGACGCCACCAAGCAGCGCGCCATTGAGAAACTCTCCACCATCATGGTCAAGGTGGGCTACCCCGACAAGTGGCGCGACTACAGCGGCCTCGAAATCAAGAGCGACAGCTACTTTGCCAATGTCATCCGCTCCAACCAGTTCGACATCGCCTACATGGTGTCCAAGATCGACAAGCCCGTCGACAAGTCCGAATGGGGCATGACTCCGCAGACCGTCAACGCCTACTACAACCCCACCACCAACGAGATCTGCTTCCCCGCCGGCATCCTGCAGAAACCTTTCTTCGACATGAATGCTGACGACGCCTTCAACTATGGTGCCATCGGTGTGGTTATCGGCCACGAGATGACCCACGGTTTCGACGACCAGGGTCGCCACTACGACAAGGACGGCAACCTCAACGACTGGTGGGAAGCCGAGGACACCGCCCGCTTCCAGAAGAACGCCCAGGTACTCGTCGACTGGTTCAATAAAGTGAAGGTCAGCGACAATCCCGAGACCTACGCCAACGGCGCCCTCACCCTCGGCGAGAACATAGCCGACAACGGCGGCCTCCACATCAGCTACCAAGCCCTCCAGAACGCTATTGCCAAGCGTCAGGTCAACGAGAAAGAGATGGACGGCTTCACGCCCGCCCAGCGTTTCTTCCTGGCATACGCCGGCGTGTGGGCCAGCAACATCCGCGAGGAAGCCAAACTACAGCTCACCGCTGCCGACGTCCACAGCCTGGCCGAGAACCGCGTCAACGCCACCCTGCCCCACGTCACCGAGTTCCTCGAAGCCTTCGGCATCCAGCCTGGCTGCGCCATGTACCTGGCCCCCGAACTCCGAGCCCAGCTCTGGTAAAAGCAAAAGTTCGAGAGATTATAGAAAATCTAGAACATCTAAAATCTCTAGAAAAACCAGAAAAAGATGCCCAACCGCTCAAGCATATTCCGCCAGGTGGCCAACTACAAGCACCTGCACCTCTATCAAAAATCAGAGGTGCTGGTGCTTCTTACCGACCACTTCTGCCGCCGCTTCCTGCCCACATTCGGCGACCGCACTGTCGACCAAATGAATCAGGCAGCTCGCAGCGGCAAGCAGAATATAGTTGAGGGCAGCGAAGCTGCCATGACCAGCAGCGAAACCGAAGTCAAACTCATCAATGTGGCACGTGCCAGCCTCCAAGAACTGAGGGAGGACTACCAAGACTACCTCAAAAAACACTCGTTGCAACTGTGGGACAAAAGCCATCCCCGCTTCGACAAGATGCTCACTTTCTGCCGATCCAACAACAACTACGACTCCTACCGTCCTCTGGTCGAAACCCTCTCGCCCGAAGAGTTTTGCAATATGGCCATAACCCTGTGCCGTATAACCGATAAGATGCTCGCATCCTACCTGCAACGCCTCGAGCAGCAGTTCGTCACCCAAGGGGGAGTAAAAGAACGCATGCACGCCGCCCGTACCGGCTACCGCCAAGAGCAGGACCGCAGGCTGCAAGCCCTCGAAGAGGAAAACCGCCAGCTCCGAGCCCAAGTCGAAGCCTTAAAACACCAGATAGAAATCCTCACAACCCCTAAAAACCCATAGAATTTCTAGTTTTTTTAGATTATCTAAAGTCTCTAAATAATCTATATTTATAAAAGAAGGCCGTTCCCCAAAGGGACGGCCTTCTTTTGCGCCCTGCAAGCCTAAAGGGCCATTGTCAGGCACGGCGTCCAGCTCGGCGGCGCCATGCTCCTCGCCCAGAATGCCTCCACTGCGCTCTGTATCTTCTCACAAAAAACTTCTGCATAAAAAAACGCAAAGACAAAAAATAATTGTATATTTGCATTTGTAGACACCGACAGCTGGGTGCCTATATGTAATTGAGAAAGCGCATTTTCGCTCTATTCCTATTATGTGAACTTGGACACTTCACGAATAAAGGTTAAGGAATATTGGGAAGATGAATGCTCCAGTTGGATTGTATTATACCCCTATGATACGTCCTTCAGTGGAGTCATTCACTGAACCTTTGTTTTACCTTTAGGGAGTCCAAGCCCCACATAAAAAATAGAGTTGTCATGGATGGCTCCACTTTCTCTTATTGTATAAAAACGTGCCGCCGGGCCGTGGCACAAACAAAATAACAAAACAATATGAGAAAACATCTACTGTCTCTCGCCCTCCTGCTCCTCGCAGGTCTTGGTCTCGCCCACGGGCAAACACCCAACTTCGACTTCAGTGCAGTTAGCCCCTCCGGCGACACGCTGTATTACAAGATTAATACAGGAGCCACAACAGCATCAGTTGTTTCTCCACATATCAATGATTATGGGTACACTGATTGGATTGGGTATACACCTCCGACAGATTCTTTAATTATCCCAGCAACAGTTAGTTGTAATGATGCAAATTACCTTGTTACCGCAATTGGAGATATGGCATTTCTGGAATGCTTAGGTCTTTCTTTAGTGACCATACCCAACTCCGTCACTTCAATTGGAAGTTATGCATTCTATAATTGTTCAAGCCTTCTTTCGGTGGCCATACCTAACTCCGTTACTTTGATTGGAAGTTATGCATTCTATTATTGTACAGGCCTTCTCTCGGTGGCCATACCCAACTCCGTCACTTCGATTGGAAATAATGCATTTGGATTGGTTAGGCACATCGATTATCATGGTACGGCCACAGGAAATCCATGGGGTGCTCTATCCTTGAATGGCTTTGCAGATGGCGACTTTGTTTATGCCGATAGTACTATGACATTAATACGGGCTTATATTGGCAGTTCTACAACTGTTACAATCCCAAGTTCCGTTACTACAATTGGACGATATGCGTTTTATGGCTGCCCAAGCCTTGCCTCGATTGTCATTCCTAACTCCGTCACCTCAATTGGAACAGGTGCGTTTAGCGAATGTACAAGCCTTGCCTCGGTTGCCATCCCTAACTCCGTCACCTCAATTGGAACAGGTGCGTTTAGTGGTTGTACAAGCCTTACCTCTGTCACCATCCCCAACACAGTCACCACAATTGAACAAGCTGTATTTTCTTATTGTACAAGTCTTGACTCGGTGACCATCCCCAACTCCGTCACATCAATAGGGACTTATGCCTTTTCGAATTGTTCAAGCCTGGTAGCAGTAACCATCCCCAACTCTGTCACCACGATAAGAACTGAAGCGTTTTCGTCCTGCACAAGCCTTGCCTCGGTATACATCCCCAACTCGGTCACCACAATCGGACAATCTGCGTTTTCTGGATGCACCAGTCTTGCTTCGGTAACCATCCCCAACTCTGTCTCAACTATTGGACAATCTGTGTTTTCTGGCTGTACAAGTCTTTCATTGCTGAATATCCCCAACTCTGTCACTTCAATCGGATATTCTGCATTTTCCAACTGTTTAAGTCTTGCTTCGGTAACCATCCCCAACTCTGTCTCAACTATTGGAGGATCTGCGTTTTCTGGCTGTACAAGTCTTTCATCGCTGAATATCCCCAACTCTGTCACTTCAATCGGATATTCTGCATTTTTCAACTGCTTAAGTCTTACATCGGTAACCATACCTAACACAGTTACATCCATTGGAGGTGATGCATTCTATAATGTCCGGCACATTGAGTATCATGGCACTGCCACAGGAAGTCCATGGGGAGCACTTTCAATGAACGCTCTTGTCGATGGCGATTTCGTTTATGCTGACAGTACCAAGACATCATTATTGGCATATATTGGCAGTTCTCCTAATGTCACTATTCCTAACTCAGTTGTTTCAATTGAAAATAATGCATTTGCATACAGTTCGAGCCTTGTCTCGGTAACCATACCCAACTCTGTTACCTCAATCGGGGAGTATGCATTCAGAAATTGTCCGAACCTTTCTTCTGTGACTATTCCCGACTCCATCACCTCAATAGGCTTTGGTGCTTTTTCTGGATGTACAGGTATTGACACTGTTTACTACAACGCAATTAACGCTTCAATACATCCGTACTATCCAGGTCCGTTTAGCGGTGATACAAATATAACATCATTTGTTTTCGGGAACAGCGTTAGAAGTATCCCTGGACTTTTATGTGAAGGTCTAACAGGTCTTTGCTCGGTGACCATTCCTGAATTTGTTACCACAATTGAATCCGATGTTTTTCTGAACTGTACTGGTCTTACTTCGGTTTACTATAATGCAGCTGATGCTATACCTTCTAATGATGCATTTAGGACCTATGAATATGCATTTCAGGGTTATTCCCATATCACTTCATTTGTATTCGGAAATAGTGTTAGGACAATTCCCGCCAGCTTGTGTTACGGTCTTTCCAATCTTGCATCAGTGACCATTCCCAACTCTGTCACCATGATTGGAACATGGGCTTTTGGGGGTTGTACAAGTCTTGTCTCGGTGACCATTCCCAATTCCATCACTACGATTCCCGAATATGTATTTTCTGGCTGCACAAGTCTTACCTCGGTGAACATTCCCAACTCCGTCACCTCAATCGGTAGATATGCATTTTCAAACTGCGCAAGTCTTGTTTCGTTAACTATCCCAGACTCTGTCAACGCAATCGGAGGTGGTGCATTCTCTGGTTGTACAAGTCTTACATCTGTTTATTACAACGCAATAAATACTTCAACTGAATATCCATGGCCGTTTGGCGGCGATACAAATGTATCCTCATTTGTTTTTGGAAACAGTGTTAGGAGTATTCCGGGCATCTTGTGTAGTGGACTTACGGGACTTGCGTCGGTGACGATACCCGACTCTGTCGCCTCAATCGGATACGATGCTTTTTCTGGATGCACAGGCCTTACTTCTGTTTACTACAACGCGATTAACGCATCAACAGCAGGGGCCTATTATTCTCCATTCAACGGTGATACAAATATCACTTCCTTTGTTTTTGGGGATAGTGTTAGAATTATCCCGAATGGTTTATGTTGTAATCTTACTGGCCTCATTTCGGTAACCATTCCTGCCTCTGTCGCCACAATTAGCGAACGTGTGTTTTCTGGCTGTACAGGCCTTGTTATGGTAGACATCCCCAATTCTGTCACCTCTATTGGTGTCGTGGCTTTCTCAGGCTGCACAAGCCTTGCCACGCTGACCATCCCCAATTCTGTCGCCACAATTGGAAGTAGTGCATTTTCAGGTTGCACTAGCCTTGCCACACTGACCATCCCCAATTCTGTCGCCACAATTGGAAGTAGTGCATTTTCAGGTTGCACAAGCCTTGCCACACTGACCATCCCTGAGCCCGTTACAACAATTGGTTATCAGGCATTTTCAGGTTGCTCAAGTCTTGTTTCTGTTTACTACAACGCGATTAACGCATCAATAGCAGGATCCTCTTATTCAGGATCCCATTATTCTCCATTCAACGGTGATACTAACATCACTTCGTTTATTTTTGGAGATAGTGTTAGGATTATCCCGGATGGTTTATGCGGCACTCTTACTGGTCTCAACTCAGTAACCATCCCTGAATCCGTTACTTCAATCGGAGATGGGGCATTTTATGGTTGTACAGGTCTTGATACTGTTTATTATAACGCGGTTGATGCCTCAACAACAAGTCATTATAGTCATTATACTAGATATACTCGGTTCCAAGGATGCACCAATCTACAGTCATTTATTTTCGGAGACAGCGTCAGGGTCATTCCTGCCAGCCTGTGTTCAAATCTTACAGGCCTCACTTCTGTTGCAATCACCAATTCTGTCACCACAATTGGAAGTAGTGCATTTTCAGGTTGCACAAGCCTTGCCACGCTGACCATCCCCAATTCTGTCGCCACAATTGGAAGTAGTGCATTTTCAGGTTGCACAAGCCTTGCCACACTGACCATCCCCGAATCTGTCACAACAATTAGAGACGGAGCCTTCTCTAATTGCATAGGCCTTACTTCTGTTTATTATAATGCTATAAACTCCTATTCCTATAATTCGCCATTCCACGGTGATACTAATATCGTTTCGTTTGTTTTTGGAGATAGTGTTAGGATTATTCCGTATGGTTTATGCAGCAATCTTACGGGTCTTACATCTATTACGATAGGTAGTTCGGTCAACAGAATAGGTAGCTCGACCGCCACAGATATGAATATTGTATTTAATGGCTGTAGCAGATTGGCCAATATTACCGTTTTATGCACAACACCACCGTCTATTCGGCTTAATCCTTTTAATGGTGTACCATCCAACGTTAGGGTGTGGGTTCCCTGTAACACAATAAGCAGTTATGTTTCGGCTCGTGGTTGGAACAATTTCGCCAATATTTCAGAGATGCCTGATTGCAATGGCCATTATTACTGGGACTTCCGTAAGGTAACAGCGGCAGGTAGCAGCGTCTACTATAAAATCTTGGACGATTCGCTCAGTGTGGCTGTGGTCCATCCACTGGCAACAGACAGTATTGACTGCACTTATTGGCATGGATATAGCCGCACATCGGGTCACATTGTCATACCCGACACGGTTGTACATGACAGCGTAGCCTACGTAGTACGGGTGATAGGTAGTCATGCTTTCGAAGGTTGCACGGGGTTGAGTACGGTGACCATTCCCTCCACCATAGACTCCATTGGAAACAGCGCTTTTGCAAAATGCTATGGGCTCGTCACTGTCTGGTTTAATGCTGATAGTTGCCGATATATGGGTGATGCAGACTCGCTTGTGTTCCAAGATGACTACAATTTCGCCACATTAAATATTGGTAACAATGTCAAGAATATTCCAAACTATGCTTTTGAGCGTGCAGGACGGCTTACTGCCATTCACATCCCAGACTCGGTCGTTTACATTGGTGCATGGTCCTTTGCCTATGATTCTAACGCAACTGAACTCACCATTGGTAGGTCTGTTGACTCTATCGGTGAATACGCATTCTATCACTGCGGACGATTACGGCGAGTGGTAGTTCATCCGGAGAACCGGAATGTAGGAGGCATCTCATCGGGTACGTTTGGCGGAACTTCTTCTCTTCAGATTATATCCTTACCTGGATTTAGCGGTGCGACCATCATCGGCGCGGGAGCTTTCATTGGCTGTTCGGATCTTATCTGTGTGGTCGACAGCAACTCCCACTACACAGTTACGGGCATACCCGAATTATGGATTCCTCGCCGGGTACGATATGTGGGCAACGCTGCCTATGGAGACTGCATTGCTGCCAAACGGATTTACTATGAGGCTGACAGCTGCCTACGTATGGGTAGCGACACAATGCCTGTATTCTTGAACGACTCAAATATCGCTACTATCATAATTGATACGAATGTGCGCTGGATTCCCAACTATGCTTTCCTTGGATGTACGGGCGTAGACACCATCAAGAGTTACAGTGTAGAGGCACCCGCTTTGGGTATGGATGTGTTCAGCGACATTCCAGCCTCAGCTCTGATATATATTCCTTGTGGCAGCCTATCTTCCTATACTACAAGGTGGGACATGTTCTCTAATTTCATTGAGATGCCTCCTGACGACACTGTAATTGTTGATGTATCTAATACGAGTATGGGCATTGCCACGGTGACTTCTATGCCTACATGTGAAAACCATGGCACTTCGGTGATTACCGCAATGGCTTTCCCGAGTTTCCGTTTTGTGTCGTGGAATGATGGAGATACTGTTAATCCTCGTACAATCACGGTCACCCACGACACGACACTTACAGCTATTTTTGACACTCTTTATGTCAATTTGACGGTTGGCAGCAACGATACCATAATGGGTGATGTGACCGGTGGCGGTCAATACGTCTGTAATTCACAGGTGACGATTTTCGCTGAGGCCACTGATGGCTATCGTTTCATGATGTGGAGCGACGGTGATACTGCCAATCCCCGCACAATTGTCGTAACTCGCGACACTGCGTTGACTGCTCTCTTTGGCCGTAACCAGTATGCCGTGACAGTCCAGTGCGACACGGCACAAGGTGCAGTGTCAGGTACTGGCACGTATCTGTATGGATACACCGCTACCGTTACTGCCACTGCTGTCTACGGCTATCATTTCACAATGTGGAGCGACGGTGATACTGCCAATCCACGCACAATTGTCGTAACTCGCGACACGGCGTTGACGGCTCTCTTTGGCCGTAACCAGTATACAGTGACTGCCCAGTGTGACTCCACACAGGGAACGGTCGCAGGAGCTGGCACCTATCTGTTTGAGGACACCGCCACGGTGACTGCCACTGCCGCCTACGGCTACCACTTCACGATGTGGAGTGACGGCTTGACCGCCAACCCCCGCAGCATCATCGTCACCCGCGACACCATGCTGACAGCCCTGTTCAACAGGAACCAGTACACATTGACAACCCAGTGTGATTCCACACAGGGCTCAGTCGCAGGAGCTGGCACCTATCTGTATGAGGACACCGCCATGGTGACCGCCACAGCCGCCTACGGCTACCACTTCACGATGTGGAGTGACAGCGTGGCAGACAACCCCCGCACCATCATCGTCACCCGCGACACCATGCTGACAGCCCTGTTCGACAGGAACCAGTATACACTGACAGCCCAGTGTGACTCCACACAGGGTACAGTCTCTGGTGCTGGCACCTACCTGTATGAGGACACGGCAACCGTGACCGCCACCGCCGCCTACGGCTACCACTTCACGATGTGGGGTGACGGCGTGACCGACAACCCACGCAGCATCATAGTCACCCGCGACACCATGCTGACGGCTCTGTTCAGCAGGAACCAGTATACAGTGACTGCCCAGTGTGACTCCACTCAGGGATCAGTCACAGGTGCTGGCACCTATCTGTATGAGGACACGGCAACGGTGACCGCCACCGCCGCCTACGGCTACCACTTCACGACGTGGAGCGACGGCGTGACCGCCAACCCACGCAGCATCATAGTCACCCGCGACACCATGCTGACGGCTCTGTTCAGCAGGAACCAGTATACAGTGACTGCCCAGTGTGACTCCACTCAAGGATCAGTCACAGGTGCTGGCACCTATCTGTATGAGGACACAGCAACAGTGACCGCCACTGCCGCCTACGGCTACCACTTCACCATGTGGAGTGACGGCGTGACCGACAACCCACGCAGCATCATAGTCACCCGCGACACCATGCTGACAGCCCTGTTCGACAGGAACCAGTATACAGTGACAGCCCAGTGTGACTCCACACAGGGAACAGTCACTGGTTCTGGCACCTATCTGTATGAGGACACGGCAACCGTGACCGCCACCGCCGCCTACGGCTACCACTTCACGATGTGGAGTGACAGCGTGACCGACAATCCCCGCACTATCATCGTCACCCGCGACACCATGCTGACAGCCCTGTTCGACCGCAATGAATATGTGCTGACCATTGTATGTGACGAGACACAAGGCGTGGCCACAGGCGCAGGTTCATATCTGTTTGGTGACGTGGCAAGAGTGACGGTGGCCGCCAACGAAGGCTTTGTGTTCAGCCATTGGGCAGAGACCGGCGCCACAGAGGTCGCCTTCGACACTGTCATCAACGGCAACGTGACCCTGACAGCACTTTTCGACACGCTGTACCACACCTTGACGCTGACCAGCAACAACCCCGAGTGGGGCACCGTGGATGGAGGCGGCCGATATGCCCACGGCAGCACCGCGACCATCACCGCCACAGCCCACGAGGGCTTCCGCTTCACCGGCTGGAGCGACGGCAGCGAGGAGAACCCCCGCACCGTAGTCGTCAACGCTGATATGGAGCTTATGGCCAACTTCGCTGAGCAGACGGGCATAGTGGATGCTGAGGAAAGCAACATGACCCTTTTCCCCAACCCCACGCACGGAATGCTGCACATCAAGGCTGACAACGTCGTGTCCGTCGAGGTCTGCACAATCGAAGGCCGCGTAGTGATGCGTGCCTCGCAAACCAATAGTATAGACCTGTCTTCGCTCCCCACGGGTGTCTATTATATCCGGGTGGAGAGTCAGCAAGGCCGCTCTGTCCACAAAGTGGTGAAACAGTAGGGAAGACCCTGACCGCCATTCATCAATCCAAGAGGATGTCCCACCGCGGGGCATCCTCTTTTTCTCTCCAGTCCGCCATCGCCCCTGCCGCAGACCATCGTCGGCACAAACCAAACCAATCCTTCACCATCCGGGCCTTCCATAGTCCCGTGAAATGGTGAAAGACAAACCTGACCCAAACCCAGTTTCGGTATTTGAAAAAAAATTCGTATCTTTGTACTCTCTATTGCCCTCCTGACTTACGGGTCAATAGACTGAAACAAAATAGTATACAATATTAACTAACAATATATCATGAAACAACTTATCGAGTGCGTCCCCAATATCAGCGAGGGTCGCGACATGAATATCATCAATCAGGTCACCGCCGAGATCGAAAAAGTTGAAGGCGTGAAGCTCCTCGACGTCGACCCCGGTCAGACCACCAACCGCACCGTCATCACCTTCGTGGGTGAGCCCGAGCAGGCCTGCGAGGCCGCTTTCCGCGTGGTGAAAAAGGCTGCCGAACTCATCGACATGCGCAACCACCACGGCGCCCATCCCCGCCAGGGTGCCACCGACGTGTGTCCCCTCATCCCCGTCAGCAACATCTCCATGGAAGAGGTGGTGGAATATGCCCACAAGCTCGGCCAGCGCCTGGGCGAGGAGCTCAACATCCCCATCTACTGCTACGAGAACGCAGCCTTCCAGCCCAAACGCCGCAACCTGGCCTACTGCCGCACCGGCGAATACGAGAGCCTCAGCAGTCGTCTGGGCACCGACGAGTGGAAACCCGACTTCGGTCCCAACCAGTGGAACGACCATGTGGCCCAGACCGGTGCCACACAAGTGGGTGCCCGCGATTTCCTCGTGGCCATCAACTACAACCTCAACACCACCAGCACCCGCCGCGCCAACGCCGTCGCCTTCGACGTGCGCGAAAAAGGCCGTCCCCAGCGCGAAGGCGGCAAACCCAGCGGCAAAATCATCAAGGACGAGAAGGGCAACCCCATCATGATTCCCGGCACTCTCAAAGGCACCAAAGCCATCGGCTGGTATATTGAGGACTACGGCATCGCACAGGTCTCCATGAACATCACCTCCATCAAGGTGGCCCCCGTCCACCTCTGTTTCGACGAGGTGTGCCGTTGCGCCGCCAACCGTGGCCTCCGCGTCACCGGTTGCGAAATCGTCGGTCTCATCCCCAAGAGCGTGCTTATCGACGCCGGCAAATACTATCTTGCCAAACAGCAGCGCAGTCTCGGTGTGAGCGAGGACGAAATCATGAAGGTGGCCATCAAGAGCATGGGCCTTGACGACCTCAAGCCATTCGACCCCAAAGAGAAAGTTATCGAGTTCCTTATCGAGGACCACAGCCAGAAGAAACTGGTCGACCTCACCTGCACCGGCTTCTGCGACGAGACCGCCAGCGAAAGCCCCGCTCCCGGCGGCGGCAGCGTCAGCGCCTACATGGGTGCTTTGGCCGCCTCGCTTGGCACCATGGTCGCCAACCTCACGGGCGGCAAAGCTGCCTACGACGACGAATGGCAGAAGTTCAGCGACGTGGCCGTCAAAGGCCAGGCCCTCAAAACCGAGCTGCTCCACCTCGTCGACGCGGACACCAACGCCTTCAACAAAATCATGAATGCCTTCGGCCTGCCCAAGAAGACCGACGAGGAGAAGGCCGCCCGCAGTGCCGCCATCCAGGAGGCCACCAAGTTCGCCACCGAGGTGCCGTTCCACACCATGCAGAAGAGCTTCGAGGCCTTCGAGGTGTGCCGTGCCATGGTGGAGTGGGGCAACCCCGCCAGCGTAACCGACGGAGGTGTGGGAGCCCTTGCCGCCCGCAGCGCCGTGATGGGTGCACACCTCAACGTCAAAATCAACGCAAGCTCGCTGAAGGACGAAACCTTCAAGAACGACATCCTTGCCAAGGCCGCCGACCTCGAAGCCCGCGCCCTCAAAGAGGAAGCCGAAATCCTCAAAATCGTCAACGAGAAGATAGGTCTCTAACCTCTCTCCCCACCATGACACAACAAGAAATCGTCAAAGAAATTGAGCAACAGCAACAGCTGTTGCTCAATTATTTAGACCTCGAAACCGACATGGAGGACGATGCCGCCTACGTGGCGCGGGGCAACGGATTCTGCGACACCAAATACAGCGAAGACTTCATCCAAAGCCAGGCGGAGAAGATCCGCCGCCGCATAGCCGAACTACAAAGCCAGCTCGACGGCTGAAAACGCTCCATCAGCTAATCCACACCAACACATCCACCCACAGCATGAACCCAATAATTTCAAGGCTCATGCTTTTTCTATTCACACCACACCCAATGTCCACCACCGCGCCTTCCCCAAGAAGCGGGATCAAAGGATGAGCGCACTGCCTTACGCGTCCTGCTTCATGCCCTGCGTAATCCGCTTATCGCAGCATCAATGCGATAACTGAAACGTATGCAATCTGCTGCCTATCTACTTCGCTATCCCATCAGCATCCATTCCTGAAATGAACGACATCCCCACTGAAAACAAAAAGCCCCTGCCGTTACTGGCAGGGGCTTCTAAATGTGATTGTTTTGTCTTGGTGAATAACTTATTCAACCACCTCAGCTATAGAGCCACGATAGGCGGGGCAGGTGTGGTGAGTGCACGACGATGCCACGGTGGCAAAAAGCATAAGCAGACAAATGACTACGATCAACTTTTTCATATTGTACTAATTATTAATATTTTAATATGTATGTTTAAACTAAATAATTACGATTAAATATGTCCCTGCTCGAGGTCGATCTTTGTAGTCTCCCCCTGGCTTTTATTACTCAAAACACCAGCATCCAGCAGATGGCCTCGGATTATCTTCTCTCGTTGGGTGGCAGAGTGGGACTGGTGCGCCAACTTATACACCCTGCCCGGCGTGGTCAGGCAGAGGAATGCCACCTTGAGATAAGCCCATCGATTGGAGCTGTTGTACCATTTTTTTTGTTTCGTGTCGCTCATATAATTCTTTAGATAACAAGTGTTTGACCAATTATTAATACCCTACTTCAAACTACAAATATACAAAAAAAAATAGATATACCAATAAAAAATCGCAACAATCAATCTTTTTCATCACCCCACACACCCAAAAACAAACCGTAACGGCAAGTACATCAGCTCCTCAACAACCCTTTTCCTTCACTCGTTTGCCGAATGTTATTCGGTTCTTAACCTCCATTTCATCACTGTGAGATAGAATAAATAGTGTATAAATAGTGTATAAATATAAAATAAGTAGCGAAGGCAGAGCGGTAATAGAACGGACATGGAGCGACCGAACATGCTGTTTAGATTCATTCAAGAAGAGATAGAGTAGGAGAGGGTTTTGGTTTAGAAAGTTCGAAACGGCCATATTGCAATCTAAAATAATGTGACTATGATTGTTGTATTAATTTTTGCGCAGTGATTTAACATTTTGGCTGAAATGTACGACATTTTGATGTGCAGCAGGATTGATTATACGCGTAACGGTAATGAATGACGATAAACCTATTCATAATGGTATTACACCTTATAAGGTACCACTTGGTTGTGGTTACAAAAGTAAAACTATGAAATGTTGTTATATGTTTACAACGGTAAATCGACAAAACAAATGTAATATATTACAAATGTAACTACAGCACATCTGTAACGTTCTATAATAGGTGTATTATGCACTAAGAATGGTTATAAAATAGCAATAAAATCAACCATCTATACTATTTATATAAAGCGATTAATTAATTACTTTATAGAATAGTAATGTGCATAACATATTTTGTAATTAAATACCTTATTATATGGTATATAACTATACTTATTTAATGTATATATTCACTATCTCGAATAATTACAGATGTAAATATGTAATAAAATATATTTGTGAATCAAAAATTATTCGTATCTTTGCATTTGGATTTACAGATGTGAATTAAGTATTATCTATAAATAGAATAAACATTTATGTAGAATGGTAGACCGGATTAATGTTTTGCTTAAAGCGAAAAATATAACGGCACGTCAGTTTGCCGAGGAAATTGGCATACAGCCCAGCGGAATGTCACATATATTGTCTGAACGAAATAAGCCCAGTCTTGATTTTGTGATGAAAGTGATGACACGGTGGCCGGAAATCAACATCAATTGGTTGATGTTCGGTAAGGGTGAAATGTATGTGAAAGGTACTGAGTTGGCCTCTCCTGATGAAAATGAAGGCTCCAATCCATCGGAAAAAGCTCATCCACAGGTTGGTGAATACGATCTCTTCTCGCAACCCGAACTATCCGCGCAGGAGCAACCTGTCCAGAAGTTGGGAAATGATGACATTGTCAGCCGTCCTCAACAAGTTGATAATCAGCCTGAATCTAATGTAGTACCTTCTGACCACTCCGCCATAGATGATAACGACCAGGTGACTGTCAATCAACAACCTGCAAACGATTATCAGCGTCCCACCGTGCCGAACTCCTCACTTGACGAGAATCGCACAGATTATGCCGCTAAGGCACCTGCTCCCGTCGAACGCAGTCTGGTGAAGAAGAAAACGGTGAAGGTGGTTGTGTTTTATGACGACCATACCTTTGCCGAATATGTTCCGGAGTAGTGTTGAGGTACTCAGACTAAAGTGGGCTACATGTAGGCTTGTTCACCGAGGGTTGCGACTTGAAGACGAGGTACAAGGATGATGCGAATTGCAAATGGTGTGTGGTCGGAGAAAGTGTACACATAGTGGATATTTCATGATATCTGCATATTAGCTGTTTCTGTCTGAATTTGTACTTCAAGTCATCGCAGTGATGAGGTGCATCCACATCCTATATTAATCATTCCAACCTAACAATATTATAGATGCATAATCGTTATTAACACATGATGAGAAAGAATATAGTCATTCTGTTTTTTGCTATCGCGTTGCTGCCCTGCTGCAAAAAGACTGAGGAGAAGGTTGAAAAGCCTTTTTATCCGGCAGTGGGTGCCATCAATGCCCGCTACTCGGTGGGTGACACCACCACGGTTGTGTTTGCACAAGGGAACCTCCAATATCAGGCCTCGACCGGGACATGGCGTTTCGCCTCCAGCCAATACGATATCATAGGTCAGGACAATGAACTGGTGGACACTACCTACACGGGCTGGATAGACCTGTTTGGGTGGGGAACATCGGGTTTCGACAGCCTTATGCCGTACACGATTTTTGATTCCAGCGCTTTATATGGTGTTCCGAATCAGGATATTTCTGGAACCGACTACGATTGGGGTCGTTTCAATGCCATCAGCAACGGGGGCGACAAGCCCCGTGTGTGGCGCACGATGTCGTTTGAGGAATGGAGGTACCTCCTTTCGTTCCGCGAACAGGCTGCGATGAAGCGCGGCTTGGCTACGATAAGGAATGTGGGCCATGGAGGGTCGGACATGTGTGGTCTGCTGCTATTGCCCGACAAATGGGAGCAGCCACAGGGGTGTGCGTTCCGATATGGCGTGGCCAACGGGTATGCCACTAACGTCTACTCGGCCGAGGAATGGATCAAGATGGAGGGTGCCGGGGCGGTGTTTCTGCCCGCTGCCGGTTATCGCGACAAGAGGAGGGTGGCACTGGTGGGCGAGTACGGCTGCTATTGGACAGGGAGTTATCACGAAGAGGAGACGGCCTATGAGATATACATGCAATCAATCGGGTACTCGCTCTCCACGGCGGCGCGCAGCAATGGCCACAGCGTCCGGCTGGTGCAGGAACGGTAACCGCCCGGGGCATCATTGGAGAAAATATTTCAGTTCTCTTGTTCTGATATAATACGCAGGGTTAAGCATTTGTATTGATATGGACTATTCAGTAGAAACCATTGGAGCAATCGTGTCCCGACAGAGGGATTATTTCCTTTCCGGCAAAACGTTAGACATCAACTGGCGTCTGGTTCAGCTGCGACGACTAAAAGAGGGGGTGAAGGCCTACGAGAAAGAGTTTGAGGCCGCCTTGAAACAGGATTTGGGTCGCAGTGAGGTGGAGGCCTATCTGTGCGACATCCTGCCCACGATCACGGAGATTGACGAGACGCTGCAGGGGTTGCGCCGATGGGCAAGACCGGAATGCCACTATAGCGGGTTGATGTGTTTCCCGAGCGTGGTGACCAAGGTGTACAAGATGCCCTATGGGGTTACACTGATTATCAGTCCTTTTAACTTCCCTATTCTTCTTACGCTGGGTGTGCTGACGGCCAGTCTGGCAGGGGGCAACACGGCGGTGATTAAGACCAGCAGCAAGTCGGCCGCCTGCACGGCAGTGTTGAAGCGTTTTGTGGCCGAGCTGTTTCCGCCGGAGTATGTGACCTTGATCGATGGCGGGCACGATGTGGCCGATATGTGTCTGGCCCAGCGGTTTGACAAGATTTTCTACACGGGGTCGCCGGCTGTGGGGAAGCACGTGTTGGCCGCCGCGGCACAGCATCTCACCCCGGTGGCATTGGAACTGGGGGGGGAGACTGGCAACTGGTGTGTGGTGCGCAAGGATGCCGACCTGAAGGATGCAGCCCGCAAGGTGGCTTTCTTCAAGCTTTGCAATGCCGGGCAGATCTGCATCAACATCAACCAGGTGGCTGTGGCCGAGGAGGTGGCGGACGAGTTTGTCGAAGAGCTGAAGAAGGCATTCACCAACCAGATAGGTACTGCTCCACAACTCGAAGAGTCTTATCCAAAGCTGATAACGGAGTCGGCCTTCGACCGCTGTGCCGCGATGGCGGAGCAGTACAGGAGCCGTATAGTGATGGGTGGCGTGGGGGACAGAGCCCACAGTCGCTATGCCCCTACATTGCTGTACCCCATCGGGATTGACGACCCTATCGTGCAGCAGGAGCTGTTCTGTCCGCTGCTGCCTATTGTGCCGTTCAAAGATGCGGAGGTGGGCCGGCTCATGGCCACCATTGCTGAGCGTGAGCATCCCTTGGCCCTCTACCTCTTTACGCGCAACCGACGCTGGGCCCGTCGTGTGATGAGCAGCCAGCAGTATGGTGGTGGCTGTATCAACGAGGTGTGCGTGCATCTTATGGTGAAAGGCGTGCCGTTCAATGGCACAGGCCATTCGGGCATGGGTGCCTACCATGGTGTATGGGGGTTCCGCGAATTCACCCACCCTTCGACAGTGCTGATGGGCAGCACGAAGTTCAACCTTCCTTTGCGCGAGCACCCTTATACGGGCAAGGCCGGAAAGCTCAAGTTGAAGATATTGAAGCTACTCTCTCGATAGGTCTCCGGAGTCAGCGGACGGATGTGGCGAGGGTGAGCGCGAACTGCTGCTCGGCAAAGATTGTGGTTTCGAGTTTTACATCGGGGTGTGGGATGGCAAGGATGTTGCGCAGCTCGTGGGTGATGCCGGTGCCGCGATGCTTGAAGAGGGCCTCTTTCTGGGTCCAGAAGGAGGCGAACACCTGTTCGGGATGGGCAGACTGGCGTACCTGGGCGGCCTCGTCGTCGTTCATGCAGTAGTTGAGCAGCGATTCGGAGGGCGTTTTGAATCGTTCCACATCCACACCGATGGGCAAAGAGTCAACGGCCACAGCAATAGACATGGGGCAATGGCTGATGTTGAAATGCACATCGGGGTGGTCGACAAGGTGTGGCTTTCCATGTGGCCCGTAGGCAAAAGTCAGTGGGTCGTCGGGGTCGGCCAGACTGTTTTCCTCCAACATTTGACGCAGCATCAGGAAGCTTTTGAGGGCGGTGAACTGCCCAAAGGTATGCTTGAAACGCAAGGCCTCTTCCTGTTGATTGACAGGAACAAGAGGCAAAAGCCGCTGCACCTCGTCTGGAGTGCAGCGGCTCATGTCGTTGAATAAGGAATACACCATAATGGGATAATCTATTCAGTGTTTAGGTGTGATAGACACAGGAGGTGGTATCAGCTGAATCCAGCACCTATGCTACAGGTTTTTGAGAGCGGCCTGGAGGGTCTGAATGATACCGCGCGAGGAGAAGGTGGCACCCGACACGGTGTCGACTTTCTTTTTGCGGGCTTTCTTCACCTTCATGCCGTTCCAGCTCTTCAGCAGCCCGGCGTCCACCACGCGCTGGAGGTATTCCGGCGACTCGTTGTTGGGGAGCAGGACGACACACTTGATTTCCTGGTTGGCATCGAGAGCCACCATCAGGGGTGTCTCGCCGTTAAAACCTTTGATACCGTCGCTTGCGGGTTTGGAGTAGACGGCATAGCCCAGCACTTTCTTGGCTGCGTCGTACACCACGGTCCACTGGGTCTCTTTCTTCACGCTCTTGGCTTCGGGGAAAGCCTTGACGATTTCGGCAGCCATGCCGTTGACGGTCTTGGCCTGTTTGTTCTGAGCGTTGCAGCATGCGCCTTGCTGCTGCTTGTGATGAGGGCAGTTGCCACAATTGTGGCCGCCGTGCTGTGCCATGGCGGGAGCCAGGGCAAGCGAAAGGATGGCAATTAAAAACAGTTTCTTCATGACAATGGGTTATAACGTTATTGGGCAAAATACTCGTAGAAATAGGGGATGGTTTCGATGCCTTTAAAGAACTGCTGGAGAGGATAGTTCTCGTTGGGGGCATGGATGTCGTCGCTGCCCAGGCCGAAGCCCATGAGGATGCTCTTGGTGCCGAGAATCTTCTCGAATCCGGCCACGATGGGAATACTGCCACCGCTGCGGGTGGGGATGGGACGTTTGCCATAGGTGGTCTCCATGGCTTTCTCGGCAGCCTGGTAGGCTTTCATCTCCAGGGGGCTTACGTATGCGGCGCCGCCATGGCAGGGGGTAACCTTCACACGGACGCACTCGGGAGCTATGCTCTCAAAATAGTCCTGGAACAGTTGGCTGATCTTGTTGAAATCCTGGTTGGCCACCAGACGGGTAGAGATTTTGGCATAGGCCTTGCTGGGGAGCACGGTTTTGGAGCCCTCGCCGGTATGTCCACCCCAGATGCCGCAAACGTCGAGGCAGGGACGTATGCCCGTGCGCTCCTTGGTGGTGTAACCCTTCTCACCGTGTACGGCCTTGATGTCGAGCTCGCGTTTATATTCTTCCTCGTTGAAGGGAGCCTGGGCCATAAGGGCGCGCTCCTCGTCACTGATGACCAGCACATCGTCGTAGAATCCGGGGATGGTGATATGGTTGTTCTCGTCGTGAAGACCCGCAATCATCTTGCAGAGGATGTTGATGGGGTTAGCCACTGCGCCGCCATAGATGCCGCTATGCAAGTCGTGGTTGGCGCCGGTGACCTCGACTTCCCAGTAGCAGAGGCCACGCAGGCCGCTGGTGATGCTGGGCACATCGGGGGCAATCATGCTGGTGTCGCACACCAGGATAACATCGGCCTTGAGCATGTCTTTATGCTCCTCGCAGAATCCGTACAGGCTGGGGGACCCGATTTCCTCTTCGCCCTCGAGCATGAACTTCACATTGCAGGGCAGCTTGCCGGTCTGCACCATGAATTCGAAGGCCTTGGCCTGCATAAAGCTCTGTCCCTTGTCGTCGTCGGCGCCACGGGCCCATATTTTCCCGTCCTTCACAACAGGCTCGAACGGCTGTGTCCGCCACAATTCGAGCGGGGCCACCGGCATGACGTCGTAGTGGCCATATACCAGCACGGTGGGTTTGGAGGGGTCGATAACCTTCTCCCCATACACAACCGGGTTGCCGGCCGAGGGCATCACCTCCGCACGGTCGCAGCCGGCTTTGAGGAGGTATTCCTTCCATTTCTCCGCGCAGCGCACCATGTCGGGCTTATGCTCCTGCTCTGCACTGATGGAGGGGATGCGGATCAGTTCGAAAAGTTCTTCCAAGAAGCGGTCTTTGTTGGCTTCAATATAGCTCTTTACATCTTTCATAATAATAAAATGTTATGTTGTTTTAATGATTAATCGGTAGGGTAGGGGGGTCATTGCTGGGCGTAATGACGGAAGAAGGCCACGGCGGTCTCTATGCCTTTGAAGAAACGGTCGAGGCGGTAGTTCTCGTTGGGCGCATGGATGTTGTCGGCTCCCAGGCCGAAGCCCATGAGGATGGTTTTCAGCCCCAACTCTTTCTCAAACTCGCTCACGATGCTGATGGAGCAGCCGCTGTGGGCGGGGATGGGCTGGAGACCGTAGGTGTCGATAAAAGCCTGCTCGGCAGCACGGTAGGCGGGAAGGTCGATGGGGCATACGTAGGGCATGCCTATCTCGTAGAAAGTGAAACCGAGCTTGACGCTGTCGGGGGCGATGGAACGGAAATAATCCTCCACCAGTTGGGCTATGCGCTGGGGGTCCTGGTTGGCCACCAGGCGGAACGAGAGCTTGGCCCAGGCCACAGAGGGAATGATGGTCTTGAACCCTTCGCCGCTATAGCCGCCCTGTATGCCGCACACGTCGAAGGTGGGACGGATGCCGATGCGCTCCAGTGTGGTGTAGTCTTTCTCGCCGTGCAGACGGTCGACGCCCACACTCTTCATGTATTCCTCGTCGCTGTGGGGCGCACGGTTGATGAGCTCACGCTCTTCCGGGCTGCACACCAGAACGTCGTCGTAGAAGCCCGGGATGGTGATGTGGCCGTCCTTGTCGAACACGGTGCCAATCATCCAGCCGAGCACGTTGACGGGGTTCGACACCGTGCCGCCGAAATCGCCGCTGTGCAGGTCGTGGTCGGGGCCGGTGACGCGCATCTCGAACTTCACCAGTCCGCGCAAGCCGGTGGTGATGCTGGGCACGTCGGGGCTGACCATGTCGGTGTCCGACACCAGGATGATGTCGGCTTTGAGGAGGGCTTTGTTCTTTGGCTCTTTGAGCCAGATTTTCAGTGCTGGCGAGCCGATTTCCTCCTCGCCCTCCAGCAGGAACTTGACATTGCAAGCCAGCGAGCCAAGGGCCATCATGGTTTCGAAGGCCTTGGCCTGCATGAAGCTCTGTCCTTTGTCGTCGTCGGCACCGCGCGCCCAGATGCGGCCGTCCTTGACCACAGGCTCGAACGGGGAGGTGTGCCACAACTCGAGCGGGGCAACGGGCATGACATCGTAGTGCCCGTAAATCAGCACCGTCTTTGCAGCGGGGTCCACAACCTTTTCGGCAAAGACAAGGGGATTGTCCGTGGTGGAGATGATCTCCGCGCGGTCCACCCCGGCGTCCAGCAGCAGCTCGCGCCACCGCTCGGCACAAACAAACATGTCGGTCTTATGCTCCGTCTCGGCACTGATGGAGGGTATGCGGATTAGAGAGAAGAGTTCGTCGATGAAACGGTCCTTGTTGAGTTCGATGTATTCTTTCGCGTCCATATCGGGATAGTGTTTGATTAACGGATGGTGACGGCTGTGCCGGAGGCGGTGACCATGAGCATGCCGTTGTCGTTGCCCAACACCTCATAGTCGATGTCGACGCCCACTATGGCGTTGGCCCCCATGCGGGCGGCACGCTGCTCCAATTCGGCCATGGCGTTGGTCCGCGCCTTGGTCAGCTCTTCCTCATACGAGTTGGACCGTCCGCCCACAATGTTGCGGATGCCTGCAAAGAAATCTTTTACGAAATTGATGCCCGATATCACTTCGCCGAATATGACTCCGTGGTATTCAACAATCTGATGACCTTCAACGGTCGGGGTGGTTGTGACTATCATAAGTGATGTTTTTTCCTATAACGAAGGGAGTCCTTTTTTATTGTCCGACTGCGGGCTTTTAGAATAATGTAGATTCAACCTCGAAGTGCAACACTGTTGTGCAAAGATAGCAAGAATTTTTGTTTTGGCGAAGAAAAGTTCAAAAGTTTTCTTGGCCGGAGGTTGATTTCAGTCTGGACGTAGAGGATGTAATCGTCAGAGAGGGAGGAGAAATCGGTGTCCTTTGGGATATACTGACGGATGAGCTTGTTTGTGTTTTCGATGAGGCCT
>Ga0247611_10002084_pt1 | contig 33656 bp, 31 predicted proteins | sample 177DNAGHGhighgp2_FD_192422 | JGI IMG/M metagenome (GOLD analysis project Ga0247611, IMG submission 192422) | Sheep rumen microbial communities from Palmerston North, Manawatu-Wanganui, New Zealand - 1770 DNA GHGhigh gp2 | ecosystem: Host-associated > Mammals > Digestive system > Stomach > Rumen... | reverse complement strand
AGCCGAGGTCACTATATTGAATAGCTAAACACACTATAGATGTTTTGAAAAAAGACTATAGGTCTTCCGCCGGAAGATTAGTAATGCTTCGGCCTATGCATTACTAATGTTTCGTGCCACGCATTACTAATGTTTCGTGCCATGCATTACTAATGCTTGAAGCGGGGAGTTACAGGAAGAAGTTGGGAAGGGGCTCGGAGGGTGAGTAGGTGGTGCGGATGCGCCATTCCTGCGGATAGAGGTTGTTGAGACGGTTGCCGACACTCTTTGCCAAGCCGAGTGGCAGACCGCGATAAGTAACACATACTATTCCGCGTGGAACTGCGATGTGAAGGGCTTCACGACGAAGGTAAGCGATGGCATCGGAGTAAGATAACTCCAATTGGAACCCCTCTCCCTGCTCCCTCGAGGGGGAGAGCTGATAATTGAAATTGGAGACGTCAGCAATGACGTTGAGAGTCTTCAGCCTCTTCACAAACTCCTTCCCCTCGGGGATGGTCGTGATGGGGGTTGCATCTTCTGTGCGCCGCAGGGCGGCGATATAGAGGCCCTCACCTCGGTCGCGACCTGGGAAGAAATGACGCTCTTCTAAAAGTTGGAAACCATATTCCTGCTGGAGCCAACGGACTTGTTTCTCATCCTCGTAGCGGTTGAAGGTGCAGGTGGAATATACAAGCAGTCCATCCGACCGCAAACAGGGCACGATGCTACGGAGTATGTCACGCTGACGTGCTACACATTGATGCACATTGTCGAGACTCCACTCCGAAATGGCAACAGGGTCTTTACGGAACATTCCTTCACCAGAACAAGGAACATCGGCAAGTATAAGGTCGAAGGAGTCACAAAAAGCACCGAATTCATCGGGATAATTTTGTGTAACAAAGCAGTTGGGACGTCCCCATTTCTGCATATTCTCTGCTAAGACCTGGGCACGCTTACGGATGGGCTCGTTGCTGATAAGTGTAGCGTCTTCTGGCAAAAGGCTCGCCAGCAGCGTACTCTTACCCCCTGGAGCTGCACATAGATCCAAGACCCCCCTAACCCCCTTTAGGGGGAGATGCTTACGCAGTATCTGGGCGAGATACATTGACGAGGCATCCTGTACATAATAGGCTCCGGCATGAAATAGAGGATCGAAGGTGAAAGCCCTGCGTCCGTCGAGATAGTAAGCATCGGGGCACCAAGGTACAGGGTCTCCCAAAGCCTCGCGATTCAAAGTCAGAGCAACTGTCTTCAGGGGATTAAAGCGAACTGCAACCGTGGGTTCTTGCTGAAGTCCCTCGAACAGAGCCTCAGCCTGTTCCACACCCAGTTGCTCCCGCATCAAAGCAATGAAGTCCGAAGGCAATTGCATAATTATCAATTGTCAATTTATACAGAAACCACTCCCTTGATTGCTGGCCAAGGGTCGTAACCCTCGAGCTGGAAGTCTTCGTACTGGAAGTCGAAGATACTCTTGACATTAGGATTTATCACCATTCGAGGCAGGGCACGCGGCTCGCGGCTGAGCTGCAGGCGTACCTGTTCGAGGTGGTTTGTATAAATATGGGTATCGCCTGTGGTATGAATGAATTCACCGGGTTTCAGTCCACAAACCTGAGCCATCATCATGCACAGCAAGGCATAGGAGGCAATGTTAAAGGGAACGCCAAGGAAAGTATCGGCACTGCGCTGATAGAGTTGCAGTGACAGGCGTCCGTTGGCGACGTAGAACTGGAAGAAAGCGTGACAAGGAGGCAGATTCATGTTGTCAATATCTGCTACGTTCCAAGCCGAAACGATGATGCGACGACTGTTGGGATTGTTCTTGATGTCATCTACTGCCTGCTGGATTTGGTCGATGAAACCGCCATTATAGTCGGGCCAAGAACGCCACTGATAGCCATAAATGTGTCCGAGGTCGCCCGTTACAGGGTCGGCCCATTCGTTCCAAATGCGAACTCCATGCTCCTGCAGGTAACGTACATTGGTATCACCTTTCAAGAACCATAGAAGCTCATAAATAATGCTCTTGAGATGAACCTTCTTAGTGGTGAGCAGGGGGAAGCCCTGTTCGAGGTCGAAGCGCATCTGATGTCCGAAGACACTGATGGTGCCAGTACCTGTACGGTCGCCCTTCTCCACACCTTCATCGAGAATGCGCTGCAGTAAGTCGAGATATTGCTTCATGATCTAAAATAATCTACAAAACGATAACGGAAGGCATGACGCTCGTCTGTTTCATGCTCCTCAACATTCGTTGCTTTCCATTCGGAATAATCGGGGAAGAAAGCATCAGCCTCAGCAGGAGTATCGTCAATCTCTGTCAGACAAAGACGGTCGGCAAGGGGCAGGAACTGTTCATAGATGCTGGCTCCACCTATCACAAACACTTCTTCGTCGGCACGACAAGCCGCAAGCACCTCGTCGATGGAAGCATACTTTTCGGCACCTTCAAAAGAAACGTCACCACGCGAAAGAACGATATTGCGACGATTGGGTAAAGCACCCTTGGGCAACGATTCGAATGTGCGCCGCCCCATTACAATAGTATGTCCTGTGGTAAGTGCTTTGAAGCGCTTCAAGTCATTGGGCAACCAATACAAGAGTTTGTTTTGGTAGCCGATGGCACGATTGCGTGCAACCGCAGCAATCAGACTAATCATTTCTCCTTGTAAATAGGCATTTGGCGATGGATGGGTTCGTGGAAGGAAACCATCGTCTCGCTACGCTGTATGCCAATTCCCTGAAGCTTATCGCGGATTATACGCAACAAATGGGCGTTGTCATGCGCATAGAGCTTGATAAAGAGGTCATAGTTGCCAGTAGTGTAATGACATTCAACAACCTCAGGAATAAGCTTAAGTTCCGTAACCACACGAATTGAATCTGATGGGTCGCGAAGCTGGATTCCCACAAAGGCACAGGTTCCATTGCCCACCTTCTCAGGGTCGAAAATATAATGAGAGCCTTTTATCACACCCATCTGCTGAAGTTTCTGGATACGCTGATGGATAGCTGCACCCGATACTTTGCACTTACGGGCTACTTCAAGGAAGGGGATGCGGGCATCAGCAGATACCAACTCAAGAATCTTTTCGTCAAGTTCGTCTAAATTTACCATAGCGCTTTGAATTTGATTACAAAGGTAATAATTTATTACGAGAAAGCAATGATAAATTACAAATTAATACAAAAAGACAGGATCTACACGAAGCAGACCCTGTCAAATAGTGTGGTATTATGCTCAGAATTTAGTTCCTATGCGTAGAAGAATAGTTGACCTTCAACGCCCAAGACTTACGCAGCACCTCCTTGATATCGGTAATGTAACCCATCTGAGTACGCTGGTCGGCCTTGATAGAGATTACCTGAGCGCTCTGGTCAGACATTGACTGACGCTCCTGGTAAACGAAGTCCATTACCTCGCTGGGCTCGGCATAACGGTCGTTCAGCTGAATACGGGTTGAACTACCGAACTGAGCACGCAACTGGTCTGTTGGAGGACCTACGTAGATGAAAGATACTGCAGACTTCTTTTCGAGCTTCTCGAGTTCTGTACCAGCAGGTACCACGAACTTCACCTTCAAAGTAACCTCACGCATGGTGGTTACAATCATGAAGAAGAACAGAATGGTGAAGATCAAGTCAGGCAGAGATGAGGTGTTCATCTCCGGCATTTCGCGACTACCTTTTTTCTTTGCCATAATTAGTTCCCTCCATAGTTTTTAGGTTCAGCCTCGGAAATCTTCTGAGGATAATATGTACGAATTGCAACCTTCTGCTCATCGCTCAGTGCTGCATAAATACGACCGAACTTCTGCTTTGACAGTTCATCGCGGAGCTCGTTGTAGGCAGCCACCAACTCGTTCTGTACCTGGAAGTACATGTTGTATGGCGTACCACGGTCGGTCTGAACAGAGATAACGTGCTTATCCGTCAGTGCGCACATACCCAGCAATGGGATATTGATGGGGTGCTTTTCAGGCAGGATGCTCAGGTTGTTCTCGTTCTTGATGAACTGCTTAGCGCGAGCACGCAATTCGCGTATGTCGACATAGCTGCTGGCTGTGCCGTCCTTAACCCACAGGAAACCCTGTGCGTTAATGCGGACTTCCATCACATTGCGCTCCTTAATCTTCAACTCTTGTTTAACCTCCTCGTCTTCAGGCGGCTGGGGCAAACGACGTGCCAGACCCATATCCGTATCCATTGAAGTGGTGATAAGGAAGAAGATAAGCAGGATGAAAGAAATGTCCGCAGTAGAACTGGCGTTCAGTCCTGGTACTTTCCTTTTTTTCTTTGCCATATCTCGCTAAGATTTTTTCGGTTTTTTACTTCTTTGTAGCACTCTTTGTCATCACACCAGTGCTGGCTACCACTACAGCAACGATAGAAGCAATAGCCATGAAGTAGATTTCTACCATGAATGCATCTACCAAACTTACCATACCGGATGATGTGGTAACACCGCTGGACGTTGTGAAGGGTTCTTCACCAAGGTTAATAACATAACCGAGGATGAACACCAAAAGGGTAACAACACTTGTACAGAAGACAATCTTGGAACCGGCAATACCGGTAGATTCCTTCTCGTCGCTGCCAGCTGCACTACGGGCGCTCTTAACAAGACTCCATACCATCAGGCAGAAAGTGGCGATACCCAGCAAGTACATAAGAGCCATAAGCAGATTGGTCATTGTGGGAGCCACGTTGCCAGATTCGTCGTAGTTGTCATAACCTACGCAGAAGAACAACAGGAACACCAATACGATGAGACCGCATACGGCGTATAGTACATTATTTGATATTTTCTCTAATTTCATAATTACTCTCCTTAATAATTAAAGAATGAGTGAATAAAGGGTTAATTACTTCTGGCACTTTGGCGACTTAACGCACATGGTCAGCAGTTCCTGAGCGGACTCTTCCATGTTAGCGGTCAAGCCTTCGATGCTGCCAAGGATGAAGTTGTAGAACAACTGCAGAATCAGGGCTACAACGATACCGAAGATAGTAGTAATCAGGGCCACCTTCATACCACCAGCCACAACAGTAGGAGAAATATCACCAGCCTTCTCAATAGTATCGAAGGCCATAACCATACCAATCACAGTACCAAGGAATCCCAGAGAGGGAGCAGAAGCGATGAAGAAGGTGATCCAAGAGCAGTGCTGCTCGAGGTATGAACCCTGAATCTCAGCCTCAGTATTGATGGCGCGCTCGATTGAAGAAATGTCGTTTTGTTCCTTGCTGTTCAGGCACATCAGAGCCTTGCGAGATACCTGAGAAACAGGACCACGAGTGTTGCGGCAAAGTTCAATAGCCTCGTCAACCTTGTCCTTTGCTACGAGGTCAGCCAGTTCGCCCATGAACTTACGAGTGTTAACCTGAGCAAGTGTCAGATAGATAACGCGCTCAATGCAGAATGCCAGACCCAGAACCAAAGCCAGAGCAACCAGAGACATGAAGCCTGCGTCACCCTCGATGAACTTTGTCTTCAGTACCTTGTGAAGGCTTTCGCTCTCCTCTTCAACGATAGGAGTCTCGACTGCCTCTACAGCAGCAGTAGTGTCAACAGCTGCGGTGTCTACAGCAGCAGTGTCGACCTGCTCAGTTTCAGCGGCTTCTTCAGCCTCTTGTGCCATCACGTTAGAAGTTGCAGCAAAAGAACAAGCAGCAACCAATGCAACAATTGCAAATAACTTTTTCATTGTTTTTTTGAGTTTAAAGTTAATTATTAATATTTCTTAATCTTTGTTTTTCATTCCTTTTGGAGAGGTCTCCACCTCTTTAGTTTCCTTTGAACCCCACTCTCCTTGCGGAGTTGGTCTTCAACTCCTTAGCTTTCGCCTTAGTGAGCTTTGAACCCCACTCTCCTTGCGGAGAGACGGGGATTCGAACCCCGGATACGCTTTTGACGTATACACGCTTTCCAGGCGTGCCTCTTCAGCCACTCGAGCATCTCTCCATAACGATATTTATGGGCATAATATACCCTTTTCACCGTTATTCGGTGTGCAAGTTACGAAAAAAAAGTGAACCACACACGATTTGTCAAACAAAATTATATAATTTATACTTAAATTACTCTATAAAGACATCACTAAGGCAATCTAAAGAGCCTTTTTGCCGTTGCAGTAGTCACTTTATCCACCTCTGATGGTTCCATTTCATATATTTCTGCAATGCGCTTCATCGTATCGGCAACAAAAGCGCTTTCATTCCTCTTTCCGCGATGAGGCATTGGGGCAAGATAAGGGGCATCTGTCTCAAGCACGATACGTTCCAAAGGAACATTCCGAAGGACATCGGGAAGAGTTGACTTCTTATATGTAACTACACCTCCAATTCCTAAGACAAAACCTTCGAATGTCAGCAGCTCTTCTGCTTCCTCTTGCGTCCCGCCAAAACAATGGAATATGCCTGTGAGCGCATCATTGCGATGGTCTTTCATAACATCCACTAGTTCACGATGAGCCGAACGGGTATGAATGACCAAAGGAAGATTGAAATCACGCGCCCAGCACACCTGTCTTTCGAATGCTTCTATCTGCTGCGATCGATATGTTTCATCCCAATAGAAGTCAAGACCCACCTCACCAATGGCAACATACCGATTTCCAGCAGAATTCAATTCTTCATACATCATGTCAAGGACCTTGGAATAATCGTCTCGCACATCTTCGGGATGCAATCCCATCATCGGATAGCAAAAGCCTGGATGCTCAGAACATAGATTGAGCATCGGACGGATGGAATCCATGTTGATGTTAGGCAAGAGTATTGCCTCAACACCTGCCTGACGAGCACGTTCTACGACTGAAGAGCGGTCTTCGTCGAACTCTTCTCCATAAATATGACTGTGAGTGTCTATCATTGGAAGTGAGAGGTGAGAGGTGAGAAATGAGAGGTGAAAGATTAGCTTTGGCGGTTGAGCATTTGCTGAGCATACTGCCAAAGGTTCTGCTTTGTAGCCTCGGGCAGATTCACCTTAGCAAGACTCTTCTCAGCCAAATCATAATAATATTGAATCTTTTGCTGTGCCAACTGCGGAATGCCAATCTCATCATATAAACGAGTGACGGCCGCAATCTTTTCTTCCTCATCATAATTCTCTGCCGACAACCAGCCTTCAAGCTCGCGTCGTTGAGACTCATTGGCAAATAGCTGTGCATTAATGAGCATATAAGTCTTCTTATTGCACAATATGTCGCCACCTATACGTTTGCCAAAAACCTTAAAGTCACCATATACGTCCAAATAGTCATCTTGCAGTTGGAATGCCAGTCCTATCTGTTCGCCAAACTCATACAAGGCTTCGGCATCAGACTCAGGCGCCCCTGCCAACATTGCACCAATCTTCAAGGCACACGCCAACAGCACCGAAGTCTTAAGGCGAATCATCTCTATGTATTCGGGCTCGGTCACATCGTTACGAGTCTCGAACTCTATATCGTATTGCTGCCCCTCGCCTATCTCCAAAGCCGTTTCGGTGAAGATGTTCATGACCGATGGCAACATTTCCGGCTTGCATTGTGCCATTCGCTGATATGCGAGAACAAGCATCGAGTCGCCACTAAGGATAGCCGCATTGTCATTCCACTTCTTATGCACCGTGGGATTACCTCTGCGAACATCGGCACGATCCATCAAGTCATCATGCAGGAGAGTATAGTTATGATATGTCTCAAGGCCTAAGGCTGGCATCATTATCTCCTCGATGTCTTCGCGATAGAGATTATACCCCATCAACATGAGCACAGGACGTATGCGCTTGCCTCCCAAGGAGAGGACATAGCGGATAGGGTCGTATAATCCGGTGGGCTTACGGTCGTAAGGTAATGAAGCCAGAGCCTCATTCACCTTCTCCAATATCTGCGAACTTGTATACATATATATTATATATAAGGGGAGTTAAAGGGAGTTAAAAGGGAGTTATAGGGAAGATATAGGGAAGATTAGTCAAAAAAGGCTGCCATAGTGCGGCAGCCTTTCCCTTATGATTTATATTATTAGCTCAGACGGAACATAACAGGCAGAACGTAACGCATACGTACGGGCTTGTTACCCTGACGGGCAGGCTTCCACTTAGGCATAGCCTTAACCACGCGCTCTGCTTCCTTTGACAGGTGTTCGTCGGGCGAACGCAGAACCTTCACATCGACGATGGAACCATCCTTGTTAATAACGAACTGCACACTTACACGTCCTTGAATGTTCTGTTCCTGGCAGATGGGAGGATACTTGATGTTCTTATTCAGCCATGCATATACATCGCCGGGGAACTCAGCGCTCTCCTCTGGAACGTCAAGGATACGGTCGTCATCAACTTCTTCTACTACAGGAGCTGGAGGACCTGCTACAACAGCAGTGGGGGCACCTGTACCAACTACAGCCACGATGCTCTGGTTTACTTCCTCTGTTGTCTGGATTTCTTCCTCAGGAATCTCTGTGTCATCCTCCACCACGTCAAGGATTTCAGGCGACATAGGTGCTGCCTGTGGTGGGGGAGCTGCCATTGGTTGTTCCTGCTTGGTGATAGGAATCATGTCCTCTTCAACTGCCATATCATAGATAGGCTCGTTGCTCTCGTCAATCTTAATCTCACGCTGTGTCCACTCGAAAGCCACGAATATAGCGGCAAGAACGAGTACATAGCCAATCAAGAGACTAGTCCACGACTGACCCTGAAGTTCGTCGTTGATGTTTCTTTCTTCTACGTTTTCCATATAGATTTCTGTTAATTTCGTTTACTTCGGCAACAAATGTAACACATTTTTTTTATTTACGTTCGCTTCGTAAGGCTTTTTTTTCTCATTTGATATATTTTTTTGCTTAAGATGCAACTTTTATGGACTTTTGACGTTAATAATAAGGAAGTAATCCTAAAAAGATGTATCTTTGAGGGCCGAAATTCATTTATGAGGAGCAATAAGGTAGTAATGTTCGTGTTTTTTTCTCTTGTCTCTATGGTTTCAAAGGGACAGGAAAGCGGCAGTGTATTCAATTTCCTTAAGCTCCCAACCTCGGCACATGCAGTGGCATTAGGCGGTAGCAATGTGTCCTTAATCGAGGACGATGCGTCGCTGATATTCCATAACCCTGCCCTGCTATCCAGCGTGAGCAACAACACCATGAACCTGAACTTCATGACCTACATGCGAGGCACGAAGACAGGAAGCGCCTCGTTTGTGCGCCTCCAAGGCGATAGGGGCACATGGGGTGTGGGTATGCAGTTCGTGGGCTATGGCAGTATGAAGGAGACCGATGTCTCCGGGGCAGAGATAGGCGAGATGCACGCCATTGACATGGCCGTCAATGGTATGTACAGCTACAATCTCAGCGACAAATGGGTAGGTGCCGCTACGGGTAAGCTGATTTATTCCAAGTACGGTCCCTACACATCCTGCGGACTTGCAGTGGACTTGGGCCTGAATTACTTCGACGACGAGCACGACTTTTCCGTCTCAGCCGTAGCAAGTAACCTTGGCGGACAGGTTAAGGCTTTCGGCGAAGACCATGAGCGCTTGCCCTTCAACCTCCAGTTGGGTTTCTCGAAAAGTCTGGGACATGCGCCGATAAGGTTCAGCGTTACGATGGTGGACCTTACGAGATGGTCGAAGAAATATTACTATCATGTGAGCAAGGAGCCCAAGGCAGGAAGCATACTGATGAACCATTTCTGCTTCGGTGTGGACATAATCCCGATGAAGCAATTCTATATCGCTACCGGCTTCAACTTCCGACGTGCCTACGAGATGAAGGCGGCAGGAAGCAGTCATGCCGCAGGCCTTTCGGCGGGTGCTGGTATAAACATCAAGAAGGTAAAGATAGGCCTTGCGTTCGCAAAGTACCATGTCAGCACCCCCACCCTCTCATTCAGTGCAAGCTATAATATCTAATATATGAAAAGAATCACTATTGCCATTGACGGCTATTCATCGTGCGGAAAGAGCACGATGGCCAAGGATTTGGCTCGCGAAATCGGGTATGTTTACGTGGACAGCGGCGCTATGTATCGCACGGTAGCCCTATATGCTTTGGACCACAACCTTATTAAGGATGGGAAGATAGACGAAGAAGGTTTGCGCAAGAGCATGAAGGACATAGAGATTTCCTTCCAGTTCAATGCGGAGCGAGGCCGTCCCGATACATATCTCAACGGCGTGCGCGTGGAAGACCGCATCCGTACCCTTGAGGTCAGCAACCACGTAAGTCCAGTGGCTGCACTCGGCTTCGTTCGCGAGGAAATGGTAAGGCAACAACAGCGCATGGGCCAGGAGGGAGGCATCATAATGGACGGACGTGACATCGGCACGACGGTATTCCCAAATGCCGAACTCAAGATATTCGTGACGGCAAGTCCCGAGATTAGGGCCCAGCGTCGCTACGACGAACTGACCGCAAAGGGCGAGGCTTGCGACATGAAGGAGATATTGCGCAACGTTGAAGAGCGCGACTACATCGACACACACCGTGAGATTAGTCCGCTGCGACAGGCAGACGATGCGCTTGTATTGGATAATAGTCACCTGACCATCGACGAGCAGAAGGAGTGGCTGCTGCGTGCCTATCAGCACGCAATTGATAATTGATAATTGACAATTGATAATTGGTTATTGAGATAGACACTGGGAGTGGCTTCTGCTTTGGCGTAACGAGAGCCATCGGAAAGGCAGAGGAAGTGCTGGCATCGAACCAAGGACCGCTGTACTGCCTCGGTGACATTGTGCACAATTCGATGGAGTGTGACCGGTTGGAAGGCATGGGCCTCATCACCATAGACCATAAGGAATACGACCAGTTGCACGAGGCGACGGTGCTGCTTCGTGCCCACGGTGAACCACCAAAGACATATGAAACGGCGCGCAAGAACGGTATCGAAATCATCGATGCCACGTGCCCTGTGGTGCTCCACCTCCAGGAGAGAATAAAGAAAGAATACGATTCCGACCCCGAACACCGGAAGCAGATAGTCATCTTCGGCAAGAACGGACACGCCGAAGTGCTGGGCCTTGTGGGTCAAACCGAAGGGACTGCGATAGTGATAGAGCGGATGGAAGAGGCCGAAAAACTGGATTTTGAGCGCGACATCTCATTATACAGTCAGACCACAAAGCCTTTGGATGAGTTCCGAAGGTTAGTAGATTACATCGGGAAGCATATATCGTCGGGGGCTGAGTTCCATTACTATGACACGATATGCCGACAGGTTGCCAACCGTATGCCCCACATCAGGGAGTTTGCATCGCGCCACGATGTGGTGCTGTTCGTATGCGGAAGGAAGTCGAGCAACGGACGCGTGCTGTTCGAAGAATGCCACCGTGTGAACCCACAGTCATATATGATAGACGCCGCATCCGAAGTGAATGCGGCGTGGATTCGCGATTGTAAGTCGATAGGGATATGCGGTGCGACGAGCACTCCCCGATGGTTAATGCAGGAGTGTAAAGTACGTGTCGAGCAATTGCTTAGCAGCCACGAATGAAGTCTTCTCGCCGTTGAGCACCGAAGCCTCTGATGCTTTCAGCATATCGGCTATGGTTGGGTGCTGGTAGAAGTTATTCTTCAACTGTTCATTTATAGATTCATACATCCAGTACTTCGCCTGTTCATTGCGTCGATAATCGAAGTATCCGTTGGCCTTCACATGGTCTATGTACTGGTAAACCATATCCCATACCTCCTTAATGCCTAAGCCATAGAAGCCGCTGTAGCAGAGCACCTGCGGCGTCCACCCGCTCTCTGAGGGCGGAAAGAGGTGGAGTGCGTTGCGGAAGTGCGTGGCAGCGAGCTGGCATTTCTCCACGTTGTTGCCGTCACACTTATTAATTACAATTCCATCGGCCATTTCCATGATGCCTCGCTTTATGCCCTGTAGTTCGTCGCCCGTACCGGCAAGCTGGATGAGGAGGAAGAAATCGACCATCGAATGACAGGCCGTTTCGCTCTGACCCACACCGACTGTCTCGACGAAAATCTTATCGAAGCCGGCTGCTTCGCACAGGATTATGGTCTCACGCGTCTTACGTGCAACGCCTCCCAGCGAGCCTGCGGAGGGGCTAGGCCTGATGAATGAGTCGGGATGGACCGAGAGTTTCTCCATACGCGTCTTATCGCCGAGGATGCTACCTTTGGTCTTTTCGGAACTGGGGTCTATGGCAAGGACTGCCAACTTCCCGCCCTTCTCCTTGAGAACATGTATGCCGAACTCGTCGATGCTGGTACTTTTGCCTGCTCCCGGCACGCCGCTGATGCCCACACGTATAGAGTTTCCGCTGTAAGGGAGGCAACGTTCGATGACCTCCTGCGCTATCTTCTGGTGCTCGGGGTTCAGACTTTCGACCAGTGTCACTGCCTGTCCGAGGACGGAAGGATTACCCTTCAGTATGCCTTCGACGTAATCGTTGGCAGTGAGGCGGCGGCGCGAGAAGCGTCCACGCTGTAAGTATGGGTTGACGATGCTTACGGGGCCGACGCCGCTATTCACGGTCAGTCCCTTGTATTCGCTACTATTTTCGGGGTGGTCCATTTACGGTTATATTAGTCGATGTTTATATTGATGACGGTCTTGGGGTTACGGGGATCGTTGCTGATGATTAGGAGCTTGGGCCCGTTTTTCGCCTTCGACAGCATCTTAGCATCTACGGTTATGCGCATCTTCGCCGTGGCGTGCGGCTCGATATGCCGCTCGGAAAGGGTGACCGACACGGCACGGTTGAACACCTGAAGTGCAGAGATTGTGAGTTTCTCCTCGCCAGTGTTGGTGACGGAGAGCTGCACCGATGCGTGCTTCTTGCCGTTGAGTTGCATGGCGATGTCGCCGTCGATGACCGTCTCATTCTCCTTGATTACGATGTGAGGTGCGTGGGCCATCTGCTCCGCCGTCCTATCGATGCGGGCGGGAAGAAGTATGGCTGAAACCACAATCTCGTTGGCTTCGCTAATCTTGTCGCCGAGCTTCCGGGCCAGATACAGCGAGGTTTGGTTCAGACCGTCGAGGAAGAGCTGGTCGCTATTCAGGCGGAGTCTAATCTTACCCACTCGACCTGGCTGCACCTTCGCTGGGATGTACTCGGCAGAAAGATATGCAGGCAAGTGCATGAGCTGAGGGCTGTAAGGCACCGACGATGTATTCACGAGCTGCAGCTCCGCCATGGGTTGGTTGCCTTTGTTCACGTCGTCGAACTCCACGTAGTTGGCACTCAGGCGCACATTCCCAAGGTTTATGGGGTAGTCGCCGTCGTAGTCGAGCGACGTTGCCACCACCCTACCCTCGAACGACAGGTAGTATGGCTGCTGACGGACGTTGGTATAGACCGTCAGCTCGCGGTGGAAGGTGCCTAAGAGTCGGGCGTCGTAGGTGGCAACGATAGTACCTTCGTGGCCCGGAGCTATAGGAGTTTTGGGGTAATCGATACTGACGCAGCCGCACGAAGGGTGGACCTCGCGGATGATGAGCGGCTGGTTTCCACGGTTACGGAAGCGGAACCTGATGTCGTTAGGCTTCTGGAACACCAGCTCGCCGATGCTTTGTTCGGGAGCATCGGCCGAGAACTGTGGCTGGGCAAGGCTACGGGCTTGGGCGGCCAAGGTTATAAGGATGACGAGCAACAGGCGCTTCATTGTCGGCTTATTGTTTAGCAGCTATGCGCTCAAGGCTCTGGTAAACCTGCATCAAGCCGCGGGGAACATGGAAGCAACCCTTCCACTTACCGCCCTTGAGGGTTAGCAGCACCTCACCCCTACGGTTAAGGTAACCGAACCACTCAGGATATTCGCTGTCGCGGAAATGGCTCCAGGCATAGTCGTGAACGCGCATGAACCATTCGAGGCACTGCTCGTTGCCTGTGAGCTCATAGCCCTTAATCATGGTGATGAGGGTCTCGATGTGAACCCACCAAAGCTTCTGGTCCCACTCGAGCTGCTGCAGGGGTCGGCCCAGACGGTCCATGAAGTAGAAGATGCCTCCGTACTGCTTGTCCCAGCCATACTCTGCCTCGCGCAGGGCTATGTGCACGGCCTTGTCGATGAGGTCCTTGCGGCCCAGGCGCTTACCGAGGTCCATTATGAACCACATGGCCTCGATGGCGTGACCTGGATTCTGTAGGCGTCCCTCGTGACAGTCCACGAGCTTGCCGTCAACAGATACATTCTCGACTATCATATCCAGCTCGGGACGGTAGAACACGTCCAGAACCTCGTGGAGGCAGATGTCTATGGTTTCCTGCAGGAACTTAGGGTCGAGCAGGTCTTCAATCTCGAGTGCGACGTTGCAAAGTATCATGGGCAGGGCGAAATCCTTCAGGGCACGGGCGCCTGATGCTGCCTTGCTCCAGCGGTCCTTCGGGTTGTGTCGGCGCTTCAAGACTATATCGAATGTCTTCTTGGCGATATCGGCATACTCCTGATTGCCCGTGGCCTTGTAGAGCTGACCGAAGGCGATTACGGCGAAGGTGTATGAGAATATGTTGTAGGGTTCCACCAGGGGCTGGCCCTCACGCGTCAGGGAGAAGTACCAGTTGAGCTGGCCGTCGTGACCGTAACGCTTCAGGAATTCGGCGCCTTGTATGGCGGCATCGAGCCATTCCTTCCTGGGCTCTACCTTATTATATAATGTAGATAGCATCCAAACCTCGCGGCCTTGGAGCCAGATGAACTTATCGGTGTCGTAAACTTCGCCGTTACGTTCGATGCATGTGAAGTAGCCTCCATACTGGGTGTCGATACTGTGTTCCATCCAGAAGGGCATAACCTTGTCGAGCAACTCGCTCTTGTACTGCGCAGCAAGCGCCTTGAAGTCGATATTCATAGTCGTAGGATTTATGTTTTGATGTTTATAGGGACAAAGATATAAATAAATTAAGAATTAAGAATTAAGAATTAAGAATTATTTGTACTTTTGCGCGATGATGAAGATGAAAGTTTACATCGACGACCGCATACAGTACTATCCACGCGAGCTTATCGACCGGTGGATAGGCGAGCTTCCCCAGTGGCGCAGGGACGTGGTGCTTAGATTTCGGCACGACGCGGGCCAGCGCCAGTCGCTGCTTGCCTATAGGCTTCTGTGCCAAGGGCTTAGGGATGACTGGGGCATCGCCGAGGTTCCGACGTTCCAATACAATGAGCATGGGAAGCCAGGCCTACCCCCAGCCCCTCCCAAAGGGAAGGGAGTACTTCCTCAGTCCGCTAAACACCAGCCCCTACCCTTTGGAGGGGATGGGTGTGTGCCCCAGTTCTCGCTGACGCATTGTCGGGAGGCTGTGGCGTGCATCATTGATGAAAGGCCGTGCGGAATCGATATTGAAGGGCGAGAAAGGAAGATAAGTGAAGGGCTCATCCGCCACACCATGAACGATGAAGAGCAGGAGCTTATCTTCGGTTCGTCTGACAAAGAGGAGCAGAAACTTGCATTCTTGCGGCTGTGGACCCGTAAGGAAGCGGTGCTGAAGCTTATAGGGACGGGGATTCGCGACGATATGAAGGACGTGCTGAGGGCGTGCCCCTATCAGGTCGAGACTCGCGAGTCTGAGCGCTACGTCCTGAGCCTTGCCCTCTGCCCCCGAACCTTCCAAAGCGCCAACTAAGCGAGAACATGTAGTATGAGTTAACGGCCTCGCTGCGCGAATCGGTACGGGCTGTGGCAGAGATGTTACGGCTTATGTTGTCGCGTTGCCGTAGGATGTCGTAGGCACGGACGGTAAGCGTGAGGTTGCGTCGCTTTAGGAATTGCTGACTAAGGCTTGCGTTCCAGATGAGTTTGTCGGTATTCATGGAGTGGTCGGCATACCCGCGTCGGCACTGGTTGTTTATATCGGTCCATAGGGTCATGCCCCAAGGAAACTTCACCGTTGCCGAGGCTCCGTAGGCGAAATGATAGGTGTCGAGGTTGGTTGCCGATGTATTGTTGGCATGGCTATAGTTATAGCCTATGTTGCCCTGTGCCCCGGCGTCGATGCTGTATTTCCTATCCCAGTCGCGGCGGTATGACATGCGGAGTGACTGGCTGGAGCCTATGCCTCGCGTGCGGTTCTTTACTGTCTCTTGGGTGGCACGCTGATAGACATAGGACACTGCATTCGTTATGGATGCGTTGGTGGTCATATTAAGGTGCCAGTAGTGCTCCTTACCGAGTCCGGTGTTGAAGTTGAATGAGGTTGAGCCGTTCCAGTTACCGTTGATGTTGACCGGTTTGCTTATGCGTCCGCCGGTGATGTCGTTATATTCGGTACGGTTGGTCGTAGCGTTCTGGGTGGTACGGAATGAGGCATTCACGGCCGATGTCCTTTGCTTGTCGGTGACGGAGCGGCGGTATGAGGCGTTCATGCCGTGGGTGAAGGAGGGCTTGAGGTTGGGGTTTCCTAGGCGTATGTTCAGGGGGTTAGCGTTAGATAGTGTATCGGGTATGAGATCGGTGATACTGGGTTGGCCGGTGTTACCGTTGTAGCGTACCTCCACTTGCTCCTGACGTGAGAACATGTAGCGGAAGTTGATGGTGGGCGAAGCGTTGAAGACTGACTGGCGGACGTCGTAATGTTTCTTGCCCTTGGTATAGTCCACGTTGCTGATTTGCGGCTGGAGATTGGCACCGATGGTCAGGCGGTAGAGGGTGCGGTTGATACGGAGTTGGAGGCGTATGTTATGGTTCTGATAGGTGTTGGTCGTATAGTTACACTGGGCTGTATCGGGTAGGGACTGGGGTGGGAAGGCTCTATAGTTGTCGGGGGTGATGCCGAGGGCTACGAAGGGCATGTATGTGCCGTTGGCGCCGTCAGGCATATAGTCGAAGATGCTGCTCACGGTACGGTCGCGGTCTGTGAACCTATGGTTGTACTGGTAAGACACCTGGAGAAAGATCTGCCGGCCTATGGGCTCGGTGTATGAAAGTCGGGCGGAGAAGTTGCGGTTCTTACTGGGAGCGTCGTTGTATTGTATCTTGTGATAGACCGAATCGCCCCCGTCATAGGCCAGTATCTGATAGTAATCTACCTGGCTGTAGCTCTGGCTTTCGGTGGTGGAATGTCGGTAGCTTGCCTCGGCGTTCATAGTAAGGTTGCGACCTTGTTTCCTAAGGCGTCGGTTCACTTGCACCGAGGCTCCGGCGTTGATGTTCGAGGAGGCGCTGTTGCTTCGCCCGAGACGATGGTTGACACCGATAGTAGGGGCAAGGGTGGCATAGTCGCGGAGTGGGTCGGGGGATAGTTGGTAGGGGTCGTCGAGAAAGGCTACGCTTTCGCTGGCCGAGCTTGTGGAGGTGGTGTTCCAAGTCAGGGTGGGTCGGACGAGGATGTTAGTAAGCGTGTCGGGGCGCCACTCTATCCTGTAGTTGAAGTTCACGCCCTTGTTGTCGTTCGTATTCCTGCTCCACGAGTTGTTGTAAGCTGCGGTTCGGTTCTCGAAGTTCTGGATGTTCTGCCACGATTGGCTATGGCCTTGCGAGAAGTTGCCGGTAAGGCTGCCGTTGAGTTCCAATAGGGGTTTCTTCTTACCCTTACCGCCATCGTCGCGCATCTTCTGGTAGTTCATGGTCATGCCCCCTGACTGGTTGTCGGTCAAACCGTTACCGTTTGTGTTGTTACCATTACCGACGATGCTGAACTTTTGGTCGCCGATGAAGCGGTTCAACATTAGGCGGCCGCTATACCTGTCCTTAGTACCATAGCCCCCGTCAAGGCTGCCGAACCAGCCGCGTTTCCTATTCTTCTTGACCTGGAAATCAAGTACGGTTCGCTCCTCACCGTCATCGACTCCGGTGATGCGGGCATAGTCGCTTTTGCGGTCGTAGGCCTTAACCTTGTCTATGATGTCGGCTGGGAGATTGCGGAGGATAACCTCACGGTTGTTGCCGAAGAACTCCTTTCCATCGACCAAAAACTGCGTAACGGCGCGCCCGTTCCATTGATAGCTTCCGTCCTCCATCTTTACTATACCCGGCAGCCTTTCCACCAGTTCTTCCACCATGGCTCCCTCCTGGAGCTTGAAGGCATCGGCATTATACATGACGGTGTCATCCACCACGGTCATCTCGGCAAGCTTGCCCTCTACCACGGCCTCGGCCATGACCTTGGCGTCCTCACGCATGAGGATGTCCTTCACACGGAAGTTGCCTGCACGGCGCGGCAGCGTGAGGGCGAAGCGCTGTTCCTTGTAGCCTATGAAGGTGACGCTGAGGGTGTACTGGCCCGAGGGTACATTGGGGAGGGTGAAGAGGCCGGAGTGTTGCACCACGGCGCCTGCCACGAGGGTGGAGTCCCTCAGCAGCCTCACCTGCGCACCCTCCAGGGGGTCGAACGTCTGATTCTCGCGCACGACACCGCGCACCGTAAGCCTCGGTATCGTGTCCCCTTGGGCCCAAGCGGCCAAGGGCAGGAGCATCAGCCATATCATCAGCAAGCGTCGCATACAAGATAGACAGCCCTCGCGCGCGAAAGTTTAATATGTACGCGCGCGAGGACCACCGCTTGCAAAGCAAAGGCCCCGGCCTTCCGCCAGAGCCCCTATAATTTTCAATTATCAATTATCAATTTTCAATTTTCCATTGCCGCAAGGATTGCGGCCTTCACTGCCTCGTTCGACTCCATGTAGCCGATATGTTGCCACACTTTGTTCCCCTGCTTGTCGTAGAGAGCATACGTCGGTATGCCCTGCGACTGGTAGAGAAACGACAGTATGTACGAGAACTGCGGCCTCGAAAGATAGTAATGCTGGCCCGGAATGTCCCTGATCATCTCGCTCCACACGTCCATGGGCGACGAGTCGTTCGTCAGGTATGCGAACACCATAGGCTGGTCCTTCAGCTCCTCCTTCAGCGGAGCCATCGACCGATGCCCCATGCGGCACGGACCGCACCACGTGGCCCACATGTCCACAAGCACCACCCTTCCACGGTTCTTCGCCAGCACCTCGGCAATCACACGGCTTGGCGCAACCGAGTCCATCTCGTGCACATACACCTCGCAGCCCGCGGCCTTCACCGAGTCCTCCTCGGCCCTCACGACCTCACTCCCGGCGCTCCACGCCGCCATCGTCACCAAGGCAAATGCCCAACTCAATACGATTCTTTTCATATACATCCAGTTTTTCCGCCACAAAGATACATCTTTGTCCCGAACCCTGCAAGACTCTGCCCCCGAAATGTTCCGGCGCCGGACATACATCGCCCCGACCATCCAATCGGACAGTCGGGGCGCTCGTGCTGCAAAGTCTTGGCTATTCGGTCTGATCGTCGCCGCCTGTGACGTCGCCTCCTCCGCCTTCGGAGCCCGAGCCCGTATTGCCGTCTATCTCCTGCTTAGCCTGTTTCTTTGCCTCGGCCATGGCCTTGTGAGTCAAGGTATATTCCCATTGGATGTCAGGGTCGTCCTTGAGGTCGGCGAAGAACTTGGAGCGTTCCCAGTGGACGTAGATATTCGTGACGTGCTCAGCCGGGTTGAATTCCTCGGCAGAGTCCACGCCCTTTAACTTACTTTAATAATAATTAAACCCCGATAACTTAAATCCCTTACCACTCCCCCTGTTTCCATTAAATATATAAAAAAAAGGCCCCGAGGTCGCAGCCATAAGCCACTTTCCCCGGGGCAATATTCCGTATGTGTCTTGTTTTTCGACGCCGTCCCCTCCAGATGTCGTTCGACTACTCCTCGTTTACGGGAATGAGGGCATAGAGATTCTCGATGAAATATTCTATGGCAGAGAGCAACGGAGCGAGGTCGTTGGTAATGACATCCCATACGAGGTCGCTGTTGATGTCGAAGTATCCGTGCGCGATGTGGTCACGCATGCCTTTCACCTCCTGCCAAGGTATCTCGGGACGGTTAGGGAGAAGACGCCCCTTAGTCCGTTCGTCAATTCTGCGAACACCCTCGCCTATGGCTTCTATGAGCATACAGTCGGCGGCCAACGTCTTCACACCTTCCGGCGATGTCAATAGGTCGTCAACACTTGAAAGTCCTGCGTTCCACGTCTGAAGGTTACGGATAGCATCGCGGATTTGTAGTAACTGGTCCTCAACAACCTTTAGTTGTCTGAAAGATATCGATTCCATCATGTTCTATTTGGCTTCTAAAGAAAGGGCGCAAGTTCTTATGGTCTTGCACAAGATCGACACCGCATCCAAGCAGTTGTTCCAGATACGTAACGGCGGCAACATGGTTATAAAACTTAGCTGGCATCTGGACGAAGAGGTCCACATCGCTCCCGTCGTGATGCTCGTTCCTTGCAACAGAGCCGAACAACCGCATCGACGTTATGCCAAAACGCTCTTGGAGTTCCCCCGCATGGCTCCTGATAGTGTCAATGTATTCCTTTCTTGTTTTCATTTCATTCTTATTTCGTTGCAAATATACGTTTTTAATCTGACATTCCTATCCTTGTGACAATATTTTTGCATAGTCTTAGACTTTGATTCGTAAATGTGCATGGCACACAGTCGCATAATTACAATAAAACTGTTCGATTGCCGCATCTTTCAAAATTTATCCTTACCTTTGCATCGTCATAAAATAAAAACAATCGTTTATCTCATTCATAACATAGCAACATGAAACGCTGGCACGCACTCATCATACTCCTGCTCTTCGGCACTGCAAGCCTGTGGACTGCCGTGCGCGACTACGAGGTGGCACAGCGCGAAATAGCCGATGACCTCACCCGCGCCCTCCTGATGACACAGTCCGAACGCCCCGACAACTGGCTCTCATCCGATACCATTCGCCAGTTCCGCAGCCACATCCGTCAGCCCCAACTCCGCGACCATGCCGTCCTATCCTTCTCGATAGGCAGCAACACCGTCGTAGCCAGTGGACCACACACCCCAGCCCTTGCTATCGCCTCCGATAGCCCCGTCCATGCCTATGGTCAGGTCAGCCTCTCCGCGTTTCAGGTATGGCGCATGGGCAACCACCGCCTCTCTCTCGCCCTGTCCCTATTGACACTGCTCTGGATGGCCCTCTCCCTGCGCCTCACACGCCGCAGCCTTTCGCCCGTGGTCCCCAGACTCGATGACATGATGCTCACCCCCATGCAGCGCCAACTCATGGACATGTTCCTCGCATCCCCATCACGTGAGCTCACCAAGGACGAGATTTGCACCGCCCTATGGCCCCGTAAAGACGACCCCAGCGATACACTCTATGCCCTCATAAGCCGCCTGAAGACGGTGCTGACCTCACAGACATCACTCCGCATCGTCTCGCACCGTGGCCGCTCCTATCGCCTCGTTGCCGACTAACCCCTACGGAAACGGCTGCCACTCATCCACCTCCTTCACGAGCCGAGATAATGCCGGTGCGAAGTCCTCGGGGTAGATGAGGGTTTCCACAAACCATAGCTTCTGGCGCAGAACGTACTTGGCGTTCAGCCGATAGGCCGTGACCTTCGCATCGCGACTCCTCAGCCTGCAGCTCATAAGGTACTCCGTGTCCGACTTTTTTAGGCAGACGCCACTCATCTCATCCGACAGTTTCCGCATCTCACGGTAAGGGTCAAGGGTATCCTTACATTCGAGGGTTCCCGACTCAAGCGTTATATAACACACGCTCTGCATCGGCAATTCTTCCACATAAGCATACCGCGCTGCCCCATCACCATCACTTTCTGCAGGAATAAAGCACGAGGGATAGCGCATTTCATACCCATACGTCGCGTCGCGATGCACCTGCCAGTCGGCACACGCCAACCTGTACTCCAGCCCCTCAAGATACGTGTCATTGTCGTGAGCGTGCTCGCGTCGGTGACTGAAAACCGCTATCAACACGCCCACAACAATCAAAACCAAAACAGCCTTCTTCATAATCATTTGCCATTAACGTCATAAACACACAGGCAAAGGTACACGAAGCTGCCCTCCCACCCAAATAAACTTCCTGACATTACCCTGACATCTTCCTGACAAGCCCTTCCAATCGTCTTTCTTTAAGGTTATTTATGATAAAAAGTTTGGCTCAGGGCGACATATTCGCGACCTTTGCGTGTATATATAGGTAGAGAAGCAACCCTATGGAATTAAGCGAAGCACAACTCATCGACAGCATCCGGCGCATGGAGCCGCAGGCTTATGGCCTTGTCATCGAGCGCTACGGACGGCAGGTGCAGATGGTCGTGGCGCAGATGGTGGAGGATGAGGACGATGTGACGGAACTTGTGCAGGATGTCTTCGTGAAGGTCTTTGAGCGTATTGGGGAATACGACGGACGACGGGCCTCGCTCACCACGTGGATGAGCCGTATTGCCTACAACGTTGCGGCCAATCACCTTAGACGTTGGCGCCCGAAGGTCGTAAGGTTGGCGGAGGATGCTCTAGAGTTTATGGGCTATTCGGATTATCAAGAAAGTTCGGACAATCCGGAGATGGCAGACATAAGAATCGAGCTTCTCGACGAGGCGATAGGTCGACTGCGGCCCGAAGAACGGTTGCTTGTCCACCTTCATTACTACGATGCCATGCCACTTCGCGAGATTTCCTATGTCATGGACGTAGGGGAAGGGGCATTGGCTTCGCGATTAAAGCGAATCAGACATAAGTTGAAACGACTGATAACGATATTGGAACATGAAACAGACGTATGATAATTTGATGCGCGAAGCCCTGCGCCGCAGGGCGGAGAGAATAGCGCCTTTGCCAAGCGACATTGCGGAACGTGTGGCCGAAAGAATAGGACATCGACGTCGGACAATGCTACGTCCATGGACTTGGGCCGCAAGCATCAGCGCCGCAGCTGCCATTGTTGTTTGGGTGTTCATACTTTGGCATGAGTCTAGCGTCCCGACCACGACGCCCCAACCGCCAGTGGCCGAGGATGTGCCCCCCTCACCAATCACTCCACGAGGTGAGAGCGTACATACCCCTGCCCCTATATCAAAAGCGATACGACCTAAGGAAGATGTGCCGCAAGTTTCCAAACATTCTGCTCCCTCCTTAACAGGGAGGGCGGGGGAACAATCCGACCCTGCGCCCTCCCTCTCGGAACTCTACACCTCCATCGATGAGATGACGGACGCGGCACTCCAGGAGGCTGACCGCCTCACGGTCGAGGCCATGACGTGCGGACTTTCCGACGACCATCCGTCATGATTGTAATCGTAATTCGTAATTCCTAATTCGTAAATATTCAAAGATTAACCACACGACTATGAAACGCCTTATCATCATCCTTTTAATTATCAATTGTCAATTGTCAATTGTCAATTCGATATGGGCACAGCCCCACGTCGATGAGGCTTTCAGGACGTTGGCATTGGCGGCGAACCCCGAGGGGAAGTTGAACACGGAACGGTTTGAAACGACCACGGACTCGCGATGGACGGAGGTCACGAAGGTGACGTTCAGCCTCAGTCCTGCCCAGCGTGCGCTACTGGACATGGTATATGAGGCGATGGACGACGACAGCGCGGTATGTACACAATACCGCCGTCAGGACGCATACTCAGCACATAACCGTCCAATTGACATTGTGACGCCGCATCATGAACTGCATTTGAAGGTGGATGACCATGTGAACGTGCTTTGGGGAGGTTTTTTCGATGCTTCCGCATCCCTAACACTCTACCGTTACTACGTTATGGCGTGGCATATCGAACATGATGGGCGCATAGACGGTACAATGTATCGTATGACATTCGATGCCGATACTCAGGAACCGCACATCCAGAAGCTTGGGGTGCCAAGGTACCAGCCTTTGCTCACGGCCATAGAGCGGTTTAGGAGCGACAGCACTCTGCTAGTGTCGCGAAGCCTCAGTTGGCGTAGAGCCTCGGCTACGGGGCAGTGGACGCACATCCATAACGTATGGGGCTTCAACATGCCTTTGAAGGATGAGTCGCGCCTACTGGGACCGCTATGGAAGGCCTTTATCGATGCGGAGCCTCGCTCATATCGTTTCCTCAACAAGCCCGCTGGCGTGGCGGCCAGCGACGTGCAGATAGTCTGCGACGAATACGGGCATACCGTCGGACTCGGCTTGCAATCGGACTGGAACATCGTGTACGTGTACTTTACAGACGAGGACTTCCCGAAGAATCGTTACGTCTATGCCTTATGGTATAAAGTGGACGTTCCGCGTCAACGTATCGTCGGCGAGCTCATAGAGATAAACACCGAGCGTCCCGAGGGTGGTAACGTGGTGCAACCCAACGTACAGATGACAGTGCCAACATACCTATGGAAAGACCAACTTGTTCCCCAAAGGGGAGTGACTCAAACCTCTGGAGCTATGCCGCCAGATTATCAGCGACTGCGGCACATACTCTCGTCGTTGGCGGATAATAGTCGGGATGATGACTACACAGAGTACCAGCGTTCATTTGGAAGCCGTATGCAGGAGCGTGGCATGGACCTCGGGAATCTGCGCTATGAACTCGACAAATTCATGCACGAATACGCCGACCGTCGTGCCCAGTACGAAGCGGCAGTGATGAACTGTAGCGATAACTTTCGTACCGTGATAAAGGAAATTACGAACCCTGCAAACCGTATCAGTAACGTCCAATTCAATAGTCTTCCGCTCCGCGAGCGCAAGGAAATCATCAACCAGCTTCGGCAGGAGACCGACAGCATCCTTCGGTTCATCAATGGCATACATCGGGCCAATCTGGACTCGCTCGCCCATAATTACGACTTCTCGTTATATCACGTGTTCACGAAGGATTCTATACCCATGCCTTTGTTCACCAGTGCGTTCGACGGCTTCGCCCGTGCCTACAGGGGTGATGGTTCGCAGACCGACGCGACAATCGCCGAGCGCCTGCGCCAGATGGCTGAGATGATGGCCGAGGAGGGAAGCAAGGCCGAACGCCGAAAGATGGCAGTACGGCTGGACAGCCTCCGCACCCTCGCCCCATCGAATTTGGCACGAGAGTCGTTCGACGAGGCAATCGTGACGCTAGGAAGCCCCGTCAGCATAGTTGTAAAGCCCATACAGTATAATGGGAAACTTGAGAGCAAGAAGGACATAGACCTCGTGAAGAGACGGGAAGCACAGGAGCATCAGGTCGTGAGGTCTAGGCTGGTGAACGATTTTGGTCGCTACATTCGTGTCATAGGCCTCGAAGCACTGGAGGGTAACGGCCAGAAGCTTAGTCGCGGAACCCAGCGAAGTGTCCGCCGCATGGAGCGATGCATCAAGAGTCAAATCCGTAGACTTGAACGGCGAATAAAGTAAGTTTCTTCAAGGAACATTTAGGTTTTAGTAATATAAGTTAGCACGTGCACGCCCCATGCTGCCTGTGAAGGTCGCGTGGGGACCTAATGATAAACCATAAACAATACATCGCCCCGACCAGATGGCCGGGGCGATGTATGTTTGGGGGCTTATGCCCAGAGGGTTGCAGCGCGATGTCAGAACTCGCAGTTCTTCGGGGTGCGGGGGAAGGGGATGACATCGCGGATGTTTTGCATGCCGGTGACGAAGAGAATGAGTCTTTCGAACCCGAGGCCGAAGCCCGCATGCGGGCAGCTTCCCCAGCGACGGGTATCGAGATACCACTCGAGCTTCTCGGTCTCCATGCCGCGACGGTTGATTTCTGCCATCAGCTTGTCGTAGCTTTCCTCGCGCACGCTTCCGCCGATGATTTCGCCAATCTGCGGGAACAGCACGTCGGTGCCCTGCATCGTGCGGCCGTCCTCGTTGAGCTTCATGTAGAAAGCCTTAATCTCTTTGGGGTAATCGGTCATGATGACGGGCTTCTTGAAGTGCTCCTCTACGAGGTAACGCTCGTGCTCTGAGGCCAGATCGTCGCCCCATTGGCAGGGGAATTCGAACTTCTTTCCCTCCTTGATGGCCTGCTGAAGGATTTCGATGCCCTCGGTGTAGGGCAGGCGCACGAATGACTCTTTCAGCACACCCTCCAGACGTTCCAGCAGTGTCTTATCGACCATCTTGTTGAGGAACTCAAGGTCGTCGCGGCAGTTGTCCAAGGCCCAGCGCACGCAATACTTGATGAAGTCCTCCTCAAGGTCCATGAGATCGTCCTTGTCATAGAAGGCCATCTCGGGCTCAATCATCCAGAATTCGGCCAGATGGCGCGGGGTGTTCGAGTTCTCTGCCCTGAACGTGGGGCCGAAGGTGTATATCTGTCCCAGCGCAGTGGCTCCGAGTTCGCCCTCCAACTGTCCGCTCACGGTGAGCGCAACCTGCTGGCCGAAGAAGTCGTCGCTATAGTCTATCTTGCCGTCCTCGGTATGCTTCAGGTCGTAGAGGTTCTTCGTTGTCACCTGGAACATATTGCCTGCGCCCTCGCAGTCCGAGGCCGTGATGAGGGGAGTATGGAAGTAGAAGAAGCCATGCTCGTGGAAATAGGTGTGGATGGCCATAGCCATGTTGTGACGAATCCTGAGCACTGCACCGAAGGTGTTAGTACGTGGACGCATGTGTGCCACCGTTCTCAGGTACTCCCACGATGCGCCCTTCTTCTGCAAAGGATACGTGTTGTCGCACTCACCCATAACCGTTATCTCCCTCGCCTGTATCTCGCTTGCCTGGCCAGCGGCAGGGCTTTCCACCAGTGTGCCCACTACCTTGAGGCACGCACCCGTGGTGATTTGCTTCACAACGTCCTCGTCGAAGTTCTCATCTTCCCCGACGATTTGCACGTTCTTGATAGTCGATCCGTCGTTCAAGGCTATGAAGAAGATACCCTTGGAGCCGCGCTTCGAGCGCACCCAGCCCATAACGGTAATCTCGCTTCCATAGTCCGTTCGCTTCAAAGCGTCTATGACTTTCGTTCGTTTCATCTTTTTTTATTATTTGAAGTTATAGGGGAGTTAAAAGGGAGTTATACTCGCTTCGCTCGTGAAGTTAAAAGGACAATACTTTTATTTCTAATATCCAAAAGAGATTGTTATTGAGAAGCAGGACATTCGTCCCTTTAACTTCCTTATAACTCCCTTATAACTTCCTTTTAACTCCCCTTCGATTATTTTTATTCAAACATCCCGGTGTAAAGCATATTCACCTCGGCCTCGGTGAGGAAACGCCAGTCGCCTCGACGCACATTCTTCTTCGTCAGGCCGGCGAAATACACACGGTCCAGCTTCACAACCTTATAGCCAAGGTGCTCGAAGATGCGGCGCACGATGCGGTTACGTCCGGAGTGTATCTCGATACCCACCTGCTTCGAGTCGTTCTCGTCGGCATACTCAATGGCGTCGGCCTTAATCGGTCCGTCCTCAAGCTCTATGCCTTCCATTATCTTCTTCATATCAGCAGGCGACACATTCTTATCGAGATAGACGTGGTATATCTTCTTCTTCAGATACTGAGGATGTGTCAGCTTGGCGGCAAGCTCACCGTCGTTGGTCAGCAGCAATACGCCAGTGGTGTTCCTATCCAGGCGGCCTACGGGGTAAATCCTCTCGCGGCAGCAGCCCTTCACCAGGTCCATCACCGTCTTGCGGTTCTGGGGATCGTCGCTCGTGGTCACTGTGTCCTTGGGCTTGTTCAGCAGGACATAGACCTTCTTCTCCGGTGTGATAAGCTGGTCATGGAATAGCACCGAGTCGGTACGCATTACCTTTGTGCCCAGCTCAGTCACTACCTGTCCGTTCACACGTACCACGCCTGCCTGGATGAAGTCATCGGCCTCGCGACGGCTACATACACCGCTGTTGGCCAAGAACTTATTCAGACGAATCGGTTCATTCGGGTCGTAATGCTTCTCCTTATACTCGATTTGCTTCTTCATGCTATACTTGGCATGGGGGTTATACCCCGGCGTGCGCTGACGATAGCCGCCACGATTCTGACCGTAGCCGCCCTCTCTGCGCTGGTAACCTCCTTCGCGCTGGTAGCCACCATCGCGACGCTGGCCGTAGCCTCCCTCGCGCTGTGCACCGTAACCCTCGCGGCGTGGACGATGACCGCCCTCACCATAGCTGCGCGACTGTCCGTAGCCGCCCTCTCTGCGCTGATAGCCTCCTTCACGCTGGTAACCACCTTCGCGGTTATACGACTGGTAGCCGCCTTCCCTGCGCTGGTAGCCTCCCTCGCGCTGGCCATAGCCTTCGCGGCGCATGCCGTAGCCTGTGCCATGGGGACGTACTGGTTCTGTTCGCTGAATGCGTGGACGCTTCACACGTCCCTCGCCGTTGCTTACACTCCTTGATGATGTCTCTCTGTTGTAGGGACGATAGCCCTCCCGGCCCTCTCCCCTGTCGTCGGAGAACTGACTCCTCCAACGTTCGTCTTCATTAATCATAATCTTTTGCTTTAATTTTAATTACATTCCTGTGTAATTGTGCGGACTTATCCGCCTTAATTCTTCTTTTACTTGTTCGCTAACGTTTAGTGTTTCAATGAAATCCTTTATAGTCTCTTCGCTGATGCCCTTGCCCGTGCGGGTCAAAGCCTTAAGGGCTTCGTAGGGTTTCGGGTAACCTTCGCGGCGCAGAATCGTCTGTATGGCCTCCGCAACCACTGCCCAGCAGTTGTCGAGGTCGCGACGAATGGCCTCCTCGTTCAGCACCAGCTTGCGCAATCCCTTAAGCGTGCTCTGGATAGAGATGAGCATGTGGCCCATAGGCACCCCGACGTTGCGCAGCACAGTCGAGTCCGTAAGGTCGCGTTGCAGGCGGCTTATCGGCAGCTTCTCGCTGAGGTGAGCCAGCACGGCATTGGCCACTCCAAGGTTGCCCTCAGAGTTCTCGAAGTCGATGGGGTTGACCTTGTGGGGCATAGCGCTCGACCCTACCTCGCCGGCCTTCACCTTCTGACGGAAGTACTCCATAGAGATGTACTGCCAAACGTCACGGTCGAGGTCGATGATGATTGTGTTTATGCGGCGCATAGCATCGAACACTGCAGCCAGACAGTCGTAGTTACTAATCTGCGTAGTGTACTCCTCACGCTCCAAACCTAACTTCTCTGCAACGAAACGGTTACCGAACTCTCTCCAGTCACGTCCGGGGAATGCAACGTGATGGGCATTGAAGTTACCCGTTGCGCCTCCGAACTTCGCCGTGATAGGACAGGCCTTCAGCATCTCAAGCTGGCGACGAAGGCGATACGCAAACACCTTCATCTCCTTGCCAAGTCGGGTGGGACTGGCGGGCTGTCCGTGGGTCTTGGCCAGCATGGCTACGTCCTTCCACTCCTCAGCATACGACTCTACCAGCCCTATCAGCTCCTCTATCTGGGGGTAATAGACCTCGGAAAGGGCCTCCTTCAACGATAGGGGCACGCTCGTGTTGTTTATGTCTTGCGACGTCAAGCCGAAGTGGATGAACTCCTTATATGCATCCAATCCGCCGATTTCGTCGAACTGTTCCTTGATGAAGTACTCGACGGCCTTCACGTCATGATTAGTCACCGCCTCGATATCCTTAACCCTTTGGGCGTCCTTCTCCGTAAAGTTACGGTAGATGTCGCGCAGGCGTTCAGCACCCACGGGGCAGTCCTTCAACTGCGGCAGCGGCAGCTCACACAGGGCAATGAAATACTCCACTTCCACGCGAACGCGGTAGCGTATCAATGCATACTCCGAGAAATACTGAGCTAAGGCTTCCGTCTTCCCTCTGTATCGTCCATCGATTGGCGATATGGCGGTTAATAAATCGAGTTCCATAAAAACTAACACTTTTCGGGCCACAAAGATACGAATAAGCACGCAAAATACCAAATATATTTCAGTATTTCCTAAACCTTCGCCCCCAAAGCCCTAAGCCTTCACCTTTTAACCTCCAGAATAAAAAACATTGGCCTCACCTCGCGGCGAAGCCAATGCCTAATCATCAAAGAAATGTTCCCATTTTGATGGGAAGTGGGCGCTGACGGATTCGAACCGCCGACCCTCTGCTTGTAAGGCAGACGCTCTGAACCAGCTGAGCTAAGCGCCCGTCGGAACCTCAGTTCCTAAATGCGAATGCAAAGATACAACTTATTTATTATACCACCAAATCCTAAGCGAACTTTTTTTGAAAATCCTTAACAAAAGCCGCGTCTTCGAAGTAATCTATGCGCATTGCACGCCTAACGTCGGCCAATGTCTGCCTGCCGCGTTCGCGAGCAGCCTCAGTACCTTGCTTCAGTATCTCATAGACCTCGGGGATGCGCTTCTCCCACATTGCGCGGCGTTCGCGGATGGGTTCGAAGCGTGAGTTCAGGACGTTCAAGAGGAACTTCTTGCACGTTCCGTCGCCAAGACCGCCGCGTGTGTAGTGTGCCTTCAGTTCGTCGAGGTTCTTATACTCTGGCAGGAACTCCGCAAAGTCCTTGTCCTCGCAGAATGCATCCAGATAGGTGAACACGGTGTTGCCCTCAAGATGACCCGGCGACTCTATGGTCAGGTGCTGCGGATCGGTGAACATTGAGTTCACCTTCTTCTTGAGTTCCTTGGCCGAATCCGAGAGGTAAATGCAGTTGCCCAACGACTTCGACATTTTAGCCTTACCGTCCGTACCCGGCAGACGCATGCAGGCTGCGTTGTCAGGCAGCAGGATTTGGGGTTCTATCAATACGTCGCCATAGATGTGATTGAAGCGACGTACTATCTCATTCGTTAGCTCCAACATAGGCTTTTGGTCCTCACCTACGGGCACCGTAGTCGCACGGAACAGGGTGATATCCGCTGCCTGTGATATGGGGTAACAAAAGAAGCCTGTGGGGGTACCACCCTCGAAATGGCGCATCTCAAGCTCGGTCTTTACGGTCGGATTGCGCTGGAGTCGCTGCACTGTCACAAGGTTCATGTAATAGAATGACAGTTCGGTCAGCTCGGGAACGGCTGATTGTACGAAGATGTGAGTCTTCTCGGGATCAATGCCAACCGACAGATAATCGAGCGCCACCTCCAGTATGTTCTGGCGCACCTTCTCGGGGTTGTCGAAGTTATCCGTCAGGGCTTGGGCATCGGCAATCATTATGAATATCTGGTCGTACTCGCCCGAGTTCTGCAGCTCTACCCTGCGGCGCAGCGAGCCAACGTAGTGACCAATGTGCAGGCGACCCGTAGGTCTGTCGCCCGTAAGTATAATCTTTTCCTTCGATTCCATAATATTTAAGTCATTATTTCCTTTCGGGGGGCAAAGGTACGAATAATTCCCTTGACTTCCTATATTTATATATAGAAAAAGGTAATATTAACCTATTGCCGGAGATAATATTAACCTTTGGGCACAGATAATATTAACCTTTGGCCATAAGTTATATTAACCTTCAGCCACAAGTTATATTAACCTTTGGACTCAAGTCCTAAAGCCTTATTCAGGAAGGTCGGGAATCTTTACTGATAAACCTTACGGGTTGTGCCGTCAGAGTAACGGACGATGTTCACTCCTCGCTGCATCTTCGCGCGGCGCTGTCCGTCGGGACCATAGATGGCTTCGGGCGCTTTCTCCTGCTGGCCCTCGAAGAGTGAATCGATATATGTTGTCGTTCCGTCCTCATCAACATAGGCGACACGAAGTCTTGGTGCATTGCTTGGACCGCTGGGCGCAGTGATGTAAGCTGTGAAGGCATTAAGCTTGGCACCGGAACCGCTGCCGAGCATCAGTCCGCCTTCGCTATTAACAACGCCGTACTTACCGTCCATAGCGAAATCAGGAGTATAGTTCGCAGTCATAGTCCAACCGGCATAGCCGCTGTAGCCCTTCGTCGGGTGAATGGAAGCCGGAGAAGCCTCATCCACAGATATACCGTCTTCGAGGTCTGTCCACGTGGGGTTCACCTTAGCTGAAGCAAGATGCAGGACATAAGGCTTATTAGCCTCGATTGCACCATCGGCAACCTTCTGGAAGTAAAGCGTATAACCATCAGCCACACTGCTCGTAACTGCCGACAGTTGAGCCACCCAGTCCTCATCCTCATCATAGCTGTCCCCCACTATCGTCTCTACATCCGTATCAAACGGAAGCGTAATGGTTGAGTACCCGGCCTTCAGCGTCCGCTGAAGCGTAACGCTGCTATACACCTCGTAACTTATGACAGGAGCCTCCGAAGGTTCAAGGACCAAAGCCGGCTTCACCACCTCTATGGTGTATGTCTTACTAAGGGCATAGTAGCTCTCGTCTGCAGCGCGAGTCAGCGTCACCGTGACTGTTCCCTCCTTTTCAGCATGCAACGTGAAGGTGTTGCTGGCAAAGGTGTATGATATCGTACCGGCATCACCACTGACACTTAATGCAGAGGCCGATGCAATCAGAGCATTACACCTGATGGTAATATCAGGGTTGGCGATTGGGAACAGGTTGGTTTCCGACTCAGACAGAGTGGGATTAGTCGTCACCTTTACGTTCTCCTTCTTGATAACTACGAACTCTCGCGTAATTTTCGCCTCATTATACATATAGTTACCTGCCAGAGTCGCCGTAATAACAACACTGGGGCTACCATCCAAAGCCGTAAGGACACCTGTTGATTCATCTACATTCAATGCCGATGGATTACTTGACGAATAGGTGATATCGAGTCCGCTATCCGAGTTCGTAGAAGCAGTGTTTTCATCAAAGACATCACCGACTTCAAGGTAAAAGTCCTCCTCCGTCAGGTCGTTATCCCAAAAGATTGTCTGGTCATACTTAGAGACATTCACCTTCACACTCTTAGTGGCGCCATAATAGACATTATTCTCCAACTGCGTAAAAGTCAGCGTCACTTCGCCTTCTCCTATAGCAGTTATCTTATTATCATTAGCATTGTAAGTAATAACACCACTCTTCGAAAGGCTATAACTGAAAAGACCATTACTGTTCTTTCCCGTATATACACCCGCCACTTCATCACCAACCTTCAAGTCTTGATTACCAATCACTGCCAACGTATTCGCCCTCTTTGCAGCCGTAGCCGTCAAGGTAAATGTCTGTGAATAGAACAAGTCCTGTATTGTAATAACCGAAGATTCATCGCCAAGACTCGTAGGATTTGGAGTATATGTTACAGTAAATGACTTTGTACCGTCACTATTGGTTGCTGTCGTCAACTCCGTCGTACTCAGCTCAAAGTTATCGTTACTACTGTTTAAAGAGATATTTCCACCATTCGTGGTACTGTAATTAACAGTGAACGTCAACGTTCGCGTTTCATCGGTATATACTGTGCCTAAGTTTGTAGCATCGCTGGTTGAGGCTTCAACGTATGTCTTACGTGTAACCTTTATGTTCTTAACATATTTATTCAAGGTTGCACCAAGACGGGTTTCAAATTTAATATTCGTAACACCATCTGGCAACGAATACGAGTAGTTCTTGTAATCTGTTGTCAGACTCGGATTCGCTAATTCCTGATACGATGCCCCATTATCTGTGGAATACATCACATAGAAATAATTGGCTGCAGCAGTTTGTCTTCTGGCATCAAAAGACAATACATCACCAGGCCCGGAAAGAGCTGCTGGAGTGTAATTATTTATCGTATATATACTATGTTCGGAATTGTCTTCCAACACATACATCGTAGCCTCATCCGTATTATTCACACGTATTATGAAGGTAGCATTACCAGCCTCATACTTGTATGTCTCGGCCTGAGTGATATGATATATATCCGTACCCTGAACACTACCTGCGGTAATAGTTCCATTTGAATATGTGGAATAAGTGTTATTCGCAGGGCTGACTGTAGGCGTCGAGCTATCGTTTTCGGATTCAAACGACAATGATGCTGTCGCATTATACTTCAGCTTAATATTTGTAGAACTTCCTCCTGCCAACGTAATACTAATGGGATTACTATGTTTTGTTA
>Ga0247611_10002083_pt1 | contig 33661 bp, 28 predicted proteins | sample 177DNAGHGhighgp2_FD_192422 | JGI IMG/M metagenome (GOLD analysis project Ga0247611, IMG submission 192422) | Sheep rumen microbial communities from Palmerston North, Manawatu-Wanganui, New Zealand - 1770 DNA GHGhigh gp2 | ecosystem: Host-associated > Mammals > Digestive system > Stomach > Rumen... | reverse complement strand
AACGTCGGGAGACCCGTGTAGGCCACCATTGTCACATTGGACTTTACACTTTTTTTACCGGCAGTTGCAACGCAGTAATAGAAAGAACTATTATTTTGGGCATCAAATGATGGAGTAGTCCAAGAGGATTCGGTAGCACCATCAATAGCCGTCCCGTTTTCGTTAGTGCCATCAGAAGAGAGATACCACTGGTACGAAACATTTTCGCCGCCTTGAACTTCAAAGGTCAGCGTCGCCGTTCCGCCGTTATCGGCAACAGCAACATAAGCCGCATCAGGCTGCTTTGTAATGACTAATTCGGTTTCCTGCGCAAATACCGAAGTAGCCATGGAAAAAGCCAAAAGCATGGCCAGGCCCCATTGAGCCATCAGCCCCTCTTTCATTTTTTTCATATTCAGTCCCTTTCTGAGTTGATTTAATAATCTCATCCGCATGAGGTAGCGGCAGTCTATTATTTTATTTCAAAAATACAAAAATATTACAAAATGTCAACAAGCGATATTTATTTTATATTATTTACTTTCGTAAACAAAATATTACAACTAACTGAATTTACAAAAAACAGCACCCGGCATTTTTATCAACATAACGGCGTTCCGGGTTCGGGCAATGGTCTTCGCTACCATCCGGCAAAATCCAGACTTCGTCTGTAAATGGACAAGTATCATCGACTTGCGAAAAATGACCACGCGGGATTTTCATAAATAGCGAGCCTTCATTCCGGACTTTACTGCCACATCGCGCCGTAGCGTCAAGAACCAGGTTGCGGACTTCATCCAGCCCGACATCCAACGCAAATTCACTTTTAAGGGCCGCCGAAGCCACGCTTAAAAAAAACACCGTATTCCACTTGATTCGAGCAATCCCTATCGACGACGCCCATTTCACCAGATCCGGCACCATGTCCAAGTTTTTCCGGTGCAACGTCACCTGCAACGAGACCGTCGCAACACCCGCCGCATGTTCAACGCACAGTGACCGCCGTACGGTCATCAGTTTTTCAACATTCGCTTTCCAGCCGTCAAATTGCTCCGAAGCCAAATGACTCACCTTGATGTCGCTACAAGAGAGCAAAAGCAACTCCATTGCGGATTCATGCGCCCATTTCCCAGGGAACGTCCCGTTCGTCGTCAAATTCAGCGAGATTCCAATCGAGCGGCAGAACTCAAGCAGTTCATCAAAATGCGAATAAAGTAAAGGCTCCCCCATCGTCGAAGGAATCACCTCGCGCAAAAGTCGATTTCCTGAAGCATCTCGCGCCGCGGCGTACTTTTCAATCGCCGCACGCGCGATTTCGAAAATCATTTCGCCCATTCCAAACACACAGCCCTCACCACAATTCTGCAAAGGCCGCTGATTCAAAAAACACAGCGGACAATGCAAATTGCACTTGTCAGGATTTGTGAGTAAAGTAATACGGCGCATTTTTAGACGAGAGACGAAAGACGAGAGACGAAAGACGAGAGGTAAAAAGGTTTAACAATCTTTCGTCTATCGTCTGTAGGACCGCAGGTCCGTTCTTTCGTCTAAGTTCTATGTTCCCTCAGGTATTTTATCGCGGCAAGCCCAGCAATAGCGCCCTCGCCCACGGCAACTGCAACCTGGAGCGTTCCGCCCGTACAGTCGCCCGCAGCAAAGAGCCCCGGAACCGTAGTCTGGAAATCCTTGTCCAGTACGAGTTTACCCGCATCGAACGCTGCGCCTGCCTTGAGCGCCAAATCCGTCGCGTTCGCGCTCCCCATCGCAACAAACATACCATCAAAAGTCGATTCGGAACCATCTTCAAAGCGCACGCCTTCAAAAGCACTCTCGCCCTTGAGACCTGCGATTTTTTTCGTCTCGATGTGGACATTTTCAGGGAACTTCGCCGTCACGTCCATGCCATTTGTCAAAAGCGTCACGCTCCCGACTACAGACAACAGTTCATTCACTTCGTGCAAGGCGTATTCACCTGCGCCGAGCACGGCCACGTTCTTTTTACGATAAAAGAACGCATCGCAAACAGCGCAGTAGCTCACGCCGTGGCCTTCCATCTCGGCCATTCCCGGCAGCGGAGTCTTTTTACGGGCCGCCCCTGTCGCCATCACGCAAACTTTTCCACGGTACGAACCAGCAAGCCCAGTTGCAACAAACTCATTTCCATCAAACATGAGATCCGTCACTTCGTCATCCGCGATTTTCGCTCCAAGCGCAAGTGCCTGATTCTTGCCGACTTCGGCAAGTTCTTCTCCCGTAAGCGGTTCTTTTAAACCAAAATAATTTTCAATCTTATGGGCCTTCGCAAGAGCTCCGGCATCCTTACCGACAAGCTGAACGTCAAGTCCAGCACGCAAACCATATAGCGCAGCCGATATTCCGGCCGGTCCATAACCTAAAATCAATATATCTGACATAAAAACCTCCACCCAAAAGATACGAATTTATTTATTTTAAATGTTACATAGGAATGGATTTTTAGAAATGAGCGCAATGTTGCAACGTTACCCGACTCGTGATTTATTTGTTGAAGCTGGATACGGTCCCAATTTTGCGGACCAACTTATTCAGAATGCCTATAGCAAACTTTTTGAAGGCGATCCGATAGATGAACGCATCTATTTCGATGCGTCTGACGACATGGGCTACATCATCGACATCGGGCACGACGACATCCGCTCCGAAGGCATGAGCTACGGCTTGTTTATCGCGGCATTGACAGACCACGAAGCCATGTTCGACAAGCTCTGGAACTTTTCCAAAAGATTTGTCCGCAACAACGACGGCCCGCACAAAGGGTATTTCTCCTGGCAAGTCAGCACCACCGACTTTTCCATGATGGACCCTGGTGCTGCACCGGACAGCGAGGAATACATCGCCGCCGCACTCCTTATCGCCGCCAAGAAATTCAATCGCGACGACCTCCGCCACGAAGCGGTACAGCTCATCACCGACATCAAGTACAAACCACAAAACGAACTTGTCGGGCCGATAATAGACCCCGAACGGAAGCTCATCAAGTTTTCACCCGTCCTCGGGAACGACTTCACCGACCCAAGCTACCACGCGATGGCGTTCTACCGCATGTTTGCCGAAGCCACAGGCGACAACACCTGGCTGGACGTCGCCAAGGCCAGCATCGAATTTTTGCAGAAGGCGGCGCACCCCGTCACAGGACTTTGCGCAGACTACGCCGAATACGACGGAACCCCCAAGGCTATGCCCTGGTTCCCCGAAAGCAACAACTTCAGCGGGGACGCGTGGCGCGTGGCGCTCAACTTGAGCCTTGACTACGCCATTTTCCGCGGTGACGAAAGCGAAAAAGAAATCTGCGAACGCATCCTGAACTTTTTCCAGAATTGCAACCCCTACCTTTCGGACTACGCGGTCGATGGAGGCCCGTACCCGCACCAAGGCAGAAACGCGACCCCAGGACTTATCGCCATGAATGCCGCTGCCACACAAGTGCTCCCGCCAGACGACCCGCGCATCACGCCGTACGTCAAGAGACTGGCAGCCTTGTCTGTGCCCTACCGCTTCTGGCGCTACTACGATGGAATGTTATACATGATTGGGCTTCTCGCGACAGCGGGAAAAATTTCACTATAAGGAGTACGCATGAAACACCTTCCATTCATTCTGTTCATCGCGGCAGGTTCACTAGCCTTTACCGCATGCGAAGACGTTCGAGTTGAAAAATACCCGAACGGGAACGTCCGTTTCGAAGCCACCTATGTCAACGACAAGAAGGAAGGGCTAGAAAAGGAATACTACGACGACGGCACGCTCAAGCGCGAATCGAATTTCGTGAACGACCGCCGCGAAGGCATGACCAAGGAGTTCTACAAGGACGGCACACCGCAGTCAGAGCTCCCCTATGTGAACGGCTACATCGAAGGAACCGTCATCCGCTACCACAAGAACGGAAAAGTCGCTTCAAAAGCAGAGTACAAACAAAATAAGCAAATTGCATTTGGTCAGACGTTCAACGAGGACGGAAGTCCCGCCACAAGCGGCAGCTACAAGGACCCGCGCGATGGGAACTCCTACGAATGGATAGTCATCGGCGACCAGCTCTGGACAGCCGAAAACATGAACTTTGCCACAGCCTCCGGCGCAATTTGTGCGCAATGCAACCACTGGGGACGCCTCTACGACTTCGAAAACGCCAAGAAAGCTTGCCTCGAAGGATTCCACATGCCGAGCAAGGCCGAATGGCAAAAGCTCCTCGCCGTTGCCGGTAAAAAGCCGGGCGTCGTTCTCAAGGCTGGCTACGGCTGGGATCCTATCAAGAAGGATTCTCCGATTTTCGGAAACGGCAAGGATGAACTCGGATTCGGCGCAAAGGCTGGCGGCGCTCACTTCGCCAAGAGCGATGTCGATATAAAGGACCGCAAATTTGACGAAGCCGGTAAGAAGGCATACTTCTGGACAAGCGAAGGCGAAGTGCTGATATTCTTCCACGACAAGGATATCGCCAAGTTCGAAAAGTTCGACCCCACATTCGGCGCAAGCTTACGTTGTATTAAGGATTAACGATTCATCATCTGAGCTACCGTTTGATAGCGATAGATCAAGAACTAAACTTGACTGGATTCTTCGAGGCTCCGCCTCTCAGAATGACGAACTAAAAACGAAAAACGCTCCGGTTAACCGGAGCGTTTTTTGTAAACCACCTCCCTAATCACTCAAATAGGGAGGTGGCTGGGATTGGATGGGATTTCTTGTATAACGTTTATTCCAGCGTGGCGTGGGCCGCAATCTTGTAAATCGCAGTCACGTCCTTTGCCTTGAGCGGCACGAATCCCCAGCCGTCTCCCGGGTTCAGCTTTTCCACCATCTTCGGGATGTCTTCTTCCTTCGCGCCCAGTTCGGCGAAGTTGATGGGCATGCCGATGGAATGCAAGAAGCGGCGGAAAGCCTTGATGCCTTCGAGGGCGGTCGCCTTCGGGTTTTCGAAATTCATCTCGCAGCCGAACACGCGGGTGGCCATCTGGGCAAAACGCATCACGTTGTGATCTACGACGTACTCCATCCAGGCGGGCATAATGACCGCAAGGCCCGCGCCATGGGCGCAGTCGTAAAGCGCCGAAAGTTCATGCTCGATGGCGTGGCTGTTCCAGTCCTGACTGCGCCCGCAGCCCACAACGCCGTTGTGGGCTACCGTACCCGCCCACATGATGTTCGCACGCACCTGGTAATTGGCGGGGTCGGCAATGGCGCGCGGGCCCTCCTTCACCATCGTCAAAAGCACAGCTTCGCACAGGCGGTCGGTAATTTCCACTTCCAGCGTATTCGTGAAGTAGCGTTCAAACACATGCGCCATGATATCGGTAATGCCGCAGGCCGTCTGGTAGGCAGGCAACGTGCAGAGCAAAGCCGGATTCTGCACCGCGAACTTCGGGCGAATATGCTCGCTGCTCGCGCCGCGCTTGAGCATGCCGTCTTCCTTGGTCACCACGGAGTCACCGCTACCCTCGGAACCGGCAGCCGCAATCGTCTGCACCACGCCAATCGGGAGCGCAGCTGCCGCCGAGGCCTTGCCATCGTAAAAATCCCAGAAATCGCCATCGTAAACAGCACCCATAGCAATAGCCTTGGAGCTATCAATCGTGGAGCCGCCGCCCACCGCCAAAATAAAATCGACACCATTTGCACGGACAATTTCAATGCCTTTATAGACAAGAGAATCATGCGGATTCGGCTTCACGCCGCCAAGTTCCACATGCGGGATTCCAGCCGCATCCAGGCTCGCCTTCACGCGGTCGATGAGCCCCGAACGCACGGCGGAACCGCCACCGTAATGAATCAGCACCTTCGTGCCGCCATACTTCTTGACAAGCGCACCGCATTCATTTTCGCGGTCCATGCCGAATACAAATTCCGTGGGGCTATAAAAATTGAAATTATCCATGTTTTCCTCTTGTTTTCCGTAAAAATACAAGAAAATCCCACCCAGCGGCAGGATTTTCTCATAAAAGCTGTTCACAGAAAGAAACACGCTCCGGCAAGCGACTTAGTGACATTCTTGATAACATCTTAATATAAAACTCCTCGGCATAACCGAGGAGTTTTTGTTAGGCAAGCACTGGATCCTTCCCCCCTTTGGGGCTCAGGATGACAACTCCAATGACCAATGACTATTGACTAATAACTACTACGTTGTATATTCAGCATTTATCTTCACGTAGCCGTAGCTCAAGTCGCAAGTAAACGCGCTTGCAGATGCCTGGCCAATGTTCAACACGAGCGTTACTTTGTATTCACGCTGACGGACCACGGCATGCAGTGCAGCCATTTGCTTTTCGTCCAGCTGTATCGGACGGCCACCTTCGAGCACTTTGACTTCGCCGAAGTAGAGGTCCGTGTGTTCAGCAACCATGTTGCAGCCGCTGGAACCGGCACTGCTGAGGATGCGGCCCCAGTTCGGATCTTCACCGAACATAGCACACTTGGCGAGGTTAGACGTACCAATGAAGCGAGCCATGCGGAGAGCTTCTTCGTGGCTTTCGGCTTTTTCGATGCGGAGTTCGATGAGCTTCGTGGCACCTTCACCATCGCGCACGATGTCTTTCGCGAGGCTCTGCATCACGAGCATGAGAGCCGCACGGAATTCGCCCTGTTCACTGAGGGAAAGGTCTTCGTACTTGATACCGCTCATGCCGTTAGCAAGCATGATGCAAGTGTCGTTCGTGCTGGTGTCACCATCAACGGTAATAGCGTTGAAGGAATCAGCGATGTCCGCACGGAATTCAGCAAAGAAGTCAATCGGCAAAGCAAGGTCCGTCGTGATGAACGCAAGCATCGTCGCCATGTTCGGGTGGATCATGCCACTGCCCTTGCAGGCGCCACCGATTGTCACCGTTCCCTTTTCCGTCTTGATTTCCACGGCATGGGATTTAAGAGCGAGATCCGTCGTGAGAATGGCACGGCCAAATTCTTCGGAAGCTTCAGAGTGGAGCTTTTCCACGAGCTTCGGGATGCCGGCTTCAATCTTGTCCATCGGCATCAGGTGGCCAATCACGCCCGTGCTGCAAACGAGCACGCTCTTCGGCGTGAGCTTCAAGGCTTCTTCGGTAAGTACCGCCATGCGTTCAGCATCGGCGTAACCCTTTTCGCCCGTGCAAGCGTTAGCGTTACCGCTGTTCACAATCACGGCAGAGGCAAAGTGGGCATGTTCGAGGGCAGCCTTGTCGTAGAGGACCGGGGCGGCCTTCACCTTATTGGTGGTAAAAACGGCGAAGCAGCGGGCTGCCTTTTCGCTCTTGAGAAGAGCCATATCGGCATTGCCGCTGGCCTTGATTCCGGCGCAAATTCCAGATGCGGTAAAGCCCTTGGGGGAGCAAACGCCGCCTTTTTCCAATACAGTGTACATAGTATCTCCTAAAAAAGAAGCTTTCTTTGCGATTCGGGGTTCGCAACGCCCGTTAAAATTTTTACCTTATAGAGCATGGAAAAGATCATGTTTACACAAGAGGCTTACGACAAGCTCGTTAAGGACCTTGAAAATTTAAAAAATGTTGAACGTCCCCGCGTACTTCAAGAATTAGTTGATGCCCGTGCACAAGGCGATTTGAGCGAAAACGCAGAATATCACGCCGCCAAGGAGCGCCTGGCCGCTATCGACAACATCGAAATGCCGAAACTCCAGGACCAGCTCGCCCGTGCCCAGGTGATTGCTTTTGATACGAATTCCAACACCATCAAGTTCGGTGCTACCGTCACGGCCAAGAACTTGAAGACCAAGCGCGATATCGTCTATCAGCTCGTCTCCCCCGAAGAAGCCGACGCCCTCAACGGCAAAATCAGCTTCAAGAGCCCGATTGGTGCAGCCCTCATGGGCAAAACGCGCGGCGACATCGTCGAAGTCGTGACCCCGAAGGGCAAGAACCAGTTCGAAATCATCGACTTCAAGTAATCCAGCTTAACAATCCATGTTCGTAACGCTCATCGGCAAAGACCAGTTCAGCAAGGACAAGCGAATCGAGAAATTCCTCGCTGAAACTCTTGGCGACCGGATTTCAGATCCGATGGCCAAGCAGGTGCTGTACGCCACCGACACAAACATCGCCTCCATCTCCGATGTCATCATCGAAGCGTGCGATTCCGTGTCGATGTTCTCGCCGGAACAGGTCATCGTCGTACGCAAGGCCGAAGCCATGAAAGCCGACGATTGCAAGGCAATCGCCAAATGGATTCCCCATGCGGCAAGCGGCAAAGTGCTCTTTGACTTCGAAACGCTCCTCGCCAGTAGCGAACTCTACAAGGCGCTCTCGAAAGTCTGCAAAGTCGAAAAGTACGACGTGCCGAAGCAGTACGAAATGGCCGACTGGATTTCCGCCGTCGTCCCGACGCACTTCAACAAGGCGATAGAACCTGCAGCATCGCAGTACCTCGCCGAAGCACTCGGCAACGACACCAAGCTCGTGTGCGAAGAAGTCGATAAAATTCTCCTTTACGCACCGGACTGCAAAAAGATTACCCTCGACCTCGTGAAAACGATGGTCGTCTCCCAGCGCGATATCCCGACTTACGAAATTGAAGGATTCTTCGGGATGCAAGATGCTAAGGCCTACGTCCAGAAGCTGAACGAACTTTTGAACAGCGGCGTGGATGCCATCCGCATTTCCAACACGCTCTACAGCTACGCGCTCTCGCTCTTGAACTACAGTTCGCTTACCGCCAAGGGCGTTTCGCCCGAAGAAGCCGCCAAGAAAATCGGCAAGAACTATTACATGTTCGTGAAAAAAGGCCAAGCCGCCGAATGCTGCCGCCGCTGGCGTAAGCCGCTATTGATTCGCGTGCTGCGCCGCCTCGCCGACCTCAACTACGAAATGAAAAGCGGCAAGTGCCCCACCCGCATGAGCCAGGAACTCGCCCTCGCCGCGCTTGTGGTGCGCTAGCCAAGCATTTTTCAGATTACATCACTGGATACTTCACGGCTTTTCGCCGTTCAGTATGACATAAAACGAAAAAGCCCACGCAACCGACCGCGCGAAGTAGAATCGCATATAATTGAATTTTCAACAAAAAAAGCCCCGGCAAACCCGAGGCATTTCGTTTCACACTTTTCAAAGAACCTAATTACTGATTCCAGCTATCGTCGTGAGAATTTTCCGGAGCCGGAGCGTCCGGAGTCTGGCCCGAAGCCTGAGTATCTTCAACAGGCTTGAGTTCCGGAGCGGCGTTGCCAGAAATTTCTTCGGACTTTTCTGATATAGGAATGTTGCCAATGTAATTGCGGATAATTCTCGGCGTCACGAAAATCACGAGGTCCTTCTTCGTGATGGACTTACGAGTGTATTTGAAGAGGTTTCCGAGAAGCGGAATATCCTTGAGGAACGGGATGCCGCTTTCGCTTTCCGTATTTTCGTTACGAGTAAGGCCACCAATCACGACCGTTTCACCGTCAGCCACAACAACCTTGGTCTTAGCTTCCTGAGTCGAAATCACGATTTCGCCCTTTTCGTCATAGCCGTAGGAGTTGTTCTGCGGATAGAGGTCGAGCAAAATGCGGTTGTCGCCAGTGACATGCGGAGTCACGGTGAGCTTGATACCGGTTTCCACCATCTTGGTCGAGGATTCACCGCTATCGTCAATCACGCGGATAGAGACCTGGTCACCCATGAACACACGGGCTTCGGTGTTATCGAGCGTAGAAACCTGCGGGCTGGCGAGCACTTCCGTCGAAGCGTCACCCATCAAGTTCGAAATCGCAATCTGGAGATTGTTGTCGAGGAGACTTGCCGTAATGGCGGTACTCGGATTACCCACAGCCGGCGACGCTCTGTTCGGGAAAGACTTGATAGCGCCACTGATTCTGCTAGAACCAGCCGCAGCACCCGTTGCAGTAGTAACCGTACCCGGAGTAAGCGATGCGGAGCCCACAGCAGCGGTCCAGTCCACACCAAGTTCGCGGGCCAGTTCGCTGTTCACGACCACGAGCTTTGCGGTAATCATAATCTGCAGCGTTTCAACATCGAGTTCAGTGAGGGCATTGGCCATCTGTTCGATTTTGTTTTCTGTATCATAGACGATGATGGAGTTCGTGCGTTCTACGACAGAAATCTTGCCGCGGTTGGACTTCATGTTATCAAGAACCTTGACGAGTTCATCGGCCTTGGCATGATGAATCTGGAAGTTCTTACGGACAAGCGGAGCATTCTGTTCGGCCTGTTTTTCTTCGTCAGCCAGTTTCTTCTGTTTGGCCTGGTATGTACTCTGGCGCTGGATAGAAATGTACTTGTCCTGAATCACCCACGTGAGATCATTCATATTACAAATAATGTCCAACGTCTCTTGCCAAGTTTTCTTGGTCACACGCAAGCTTATCTTACCCTTGACATCAGGAGCCACCAAGATATCCACGCCAGCAATGACTGACACAGAACGGAATATGGCTTCATAGTCCATGTTCACGAAGTTAAAGTCATACAACTTCTTATTCGGGGCAACAGAACCTTCGGCAGGCGCCGCCCAAGAGGTAGCAAGGCTTGCCACCATAATAAGAACCGTCAGAATTTTAGTCAGCTTTTTCACTTTTGACCCCCAAATTTATCGGGAAGACCCATAGAGTAGCGACGGCTCACCCCGAATTCTTGAATCAAGAAGAGCACATCAGTTTGTGTGATTTTAAGAACTTTTCCGTTCATGATCTTATCGCCTTCCTTAAGCGTGTAAGATACACTCGGATTTTTGGTTTCGACGAGGATGGCCACCGGCTCCTCGGCTTCCCAAATGATACCCACCAATTCAACCTGGTCGATGTTGATACCTTCTTCGACCAGTCCCTTGATTTCAACAAACGGATCACGACGACCAAAGGAACTGTAAGTCACGCGGTCTTCATAAAGTTCGTCAAGAGCGCTTCCGGCAGGCTTCATGCCCTGCGTGAGCTTTTCACCGCGTTCCTGATCGACCTTCTTGAGGCGTTCTATCTGGACTGCGGAAAGTTCATCGGAGAAGCTTACGGCACGGCGGTTCACGTAACCAATCTTGTTTCCGATTTGCACCTTGCGGTAGAGACCGTTCAAGTCCATGTTCACGAGGCGGTCGCCAAAGACCACACGCTGCATGACCTGAGACTTTTCGCTCGGGGCGGCATAGAATTCCGTTTCGTCAGCAACGACAATCAATTCGCGCAGCACAGGACGCAGGTGGAACGTCTGCGTGCTAGAAACAACCTTCTTGCTTTCGTTCTCGTAAGCTTTAACAAAGTCAGAGAATTCCGGAGCGCGTTCCGCAGACTTCATCCAGTCGCGAACATAAATTCCATCCGGGCGAGCGCCCCAGAACACAAATCCGTCACGACGAACAGCGTTCTCGGAAGTCTGCAAAATCAAGGCTCCTTCCTGCACAAGAATCACAGGCTTCGCGCCCACGGAAAGCTGGAGGTTAAGACCATAGGCGTCCCAAGCTACGGATTTCACAAGAGAACCGGCACCGACCTTGAACACTGGAGACTTCTTGGGGCCATTAATAGAAACCGTTATCACGAAAGTACCGCTCACATTCGATACTTTGTCTATACTCAAAGGCGTTTCGGTAACAAGGCGGAACTGTTCCATGCCAGAGCCAATAAGAACAGTCATTTCCTTTATACCGGGAAGCAGTGCAGAAGGAGAAGATGGTGCAGAGGCTTCCTGCATCGCAGCCTTTTCGGCGGCTTTGCGTTCGGCAGCCAAGCGTTTTTCCTCTTCGCGTGCAGCTTTCTCGGCGGCCTTGCGTTCCTGTTCAGCAATCTTGCGGTCAATTGCGGCTTGCTTTTCGGCGGCTTTCTTATCCAGCAGAGCCTGCTTTTCGGCAGCCTTGCGTTCGGCGGCCAAGCGTTTTTCTTCTTCGCGAGCGGCCTTTGCTGCGGCCTGACGTTCTTGTTCAGCAATCTTGCGATCGAGAGCAGCTTGCTTCTCGGCAGCCTTCTTATCCAGCAGAGCCTGCTTTTCGGCAGCCTTGCGTTCGGCAGCCAAGCGCTTTTCCTCTTCGCGGGTGGCCTTTTCGGCGGCAGCCTTCTTGCTTGCAAACAACTTAGAAAGCACCCAGGACTTGCCGTTCTTCGCTCCGAATTTCAGGAGGAAGTTAGCCTTTTCGAGCGCAATCGCATTCTTGTCCGTCGTAATGGAGGAGCCCACCAGCATTTCAATCTTCAAGAAATTCATGCCGCGGTACGGTTCCTTGAACACCTTCATGGAACGCACAAACGGCGAAGACTGATCAACATCGTAATCACCGACGCCAAGGGCAAAATCCGATTCGGAGAAACCGACCGTCAATTTCTTTGAAGCATCATCATATTTCTGGAAGAATGTCGGCAAATCCTTGTCGGAGGCGAACTGGAATACCATCTGGCAATTCTTCGCACCACAATCAAGGCGGACATCCTTAATCAGCGCAGCCTGCAAGGCTACGGCGCTAGATAACAGCATAAGAAGGAACTTGCATTTCATTAGTTGCCAACCTTCTTGGATGTATAAGTGGTCAAGTTGAAATTCACCGACATGGTAATCGGAGTCCAACCGTGAGATTCAGCCTTCTGCACTTCGGCAGCGATTCCCGAATAGCGCGAAAGCCTCAAGTTCGTAATGGCCGTCGGATAGTTGAAGTTTGCGATTTCTGCGAACAAATAACCGAGCATGTGGTAACCGGAATTGACCGCAATAGAATAGCGGTTTTCGATGTAATGCTCTCTCTCGGAACGTCCTTCCGGGTTAAACTTCTGGATTTGCACACCGGAACTGCGCAACACAGAATAGAGGTCCTGTAAACGCAGCGGCACCTTTTCCTCTTCCGGGAACATTTCCTTTAACTTCTGGAAATCCTTTTCGGCCTGAGCAAGTTGCATTTCGAGTTCTGCCACGCGATGTTTCTTGGATTCAATCTTTTTGAGTTCGTTAGTTGCAGATTCCAACTGGCTTTCGAGACCTTTCCTCTCCTCGACAAACGGTTCCCACACATAGGTATAGACGGTATAGCCCGCCACGAGAATCACGAGAGTCATGATAAAGGCATACAGAGTCTTTTTGTCTTTCAAATCTATATTAAGGCCACCCATAATCACCCCTCCTCACCAAAATCACGCTTGAGGTCAATCTTGAGCGTGAAGCTGTAAGCCTCGTCCCCATCGACCTTCGTTGTGGAAATGGTCACCAACGAAACCTTTTCTACACTAGTCTGTTTTTCGAGCTTGACCATGTATTCTGCCACTTCAGAAAAATCAAACGTCGTGCCTCTCATTTCGAGGTTAAACTCGCTCACCTGCGAAAGACTCAGGAGCCACATATTCGGAGGAAGCACCGAAGAGATATTCTCGAACAGCACCACCCAACGACGCTTGTTAATCTGTATTGACTTAAGGGCGTTAATCTTGGTATTGATGATGGACTGGCTCTTTTCAAGTTGACTTATCTTCACCAACAACGGGCGTTCGCGATCCACAGCATCCCTTACAGACTTGAGCTCCGCTTCCATGCTCGAAATCGTTTCGACTGTGTACGCATAAATGAACAATACACAGAACACAGCCACAATAAATATAACCGTAGGCCAAACAATACGGCGGTCGGTCACCCACGTCAAATCCTTTTGCTTTTTGCGGTGTTCACCAGGCAAAAGGTTGATGGTAATCGCAAGAGCCTTATTGGAGCCTTTACCTTTACTAATCTTCGTAGCCATTAGAACTTCCTCATTGCAAGTCCCAAAGCCGGGGCGTAAATGTTAGACAAAGCAATAGATATGCCATTCTGACCGACAACACTAGAATCGCATTCTACCGAGCGGAAAGGATTGACTGTATCCGTTTCAATTCCAGTCTTTTCGGCAATGTATTCCAAAAGACCGGGAACCGCTGCACCACCACCGCCAATCAGGATTTTTTCAAGCGGACGAGCGTCTTCGGCAGAAGAGAAATAGCGGATACCAAACGTTATCTGGGACATCAGTTCTTCGAAGGCAACCTTCATGGCGTCTTCCAACACGGAAATAGCAACACCTTCAATAACCTTCAAGTCGTTCTTTTCGAACATTTCATGGCACTTTTCAGGCGGGACGTCGAGACTGGAAGAAAGTTTGTTAATAATAACATTCAGCGAACCGCCATTCATGGACCTGACCGAGTGGAACGTGCCGTCCTGGATAAAGCCGACGCTCATCTTGTTGTCGCCAATATTGAAAACTGCAGTCGTCTTTTTGCGGTCTTCGTCAGAAGCAGTTGTAACAAAAGAATTCAGAAGTCCAAAAATATCGACATCCAGAGCAGAAAGCTTAACGCCCTTCCGCGTAAAGAACTGCGACCAGGATTCCAGCATGGAATTCTTGGCAGCCACGACATTGACCTTGACCTCGTCCCCTTCACGAGCGACGACCTCGTAGTCCAGAACGTTGTCTTGGTCGTCAAAGGGCGGACGGGACTGCGCGGTCTGAACGATAATGGCATCTTCGTTGCCGTTCTTCGGAACCTTGATCGACATGTGATCGACCAGAACACCACCTTCACCAGCTCCACAATTGACCGATGCCACAACATCCACATTGTCATCAATCGGATGACGAAGCATAAGCTTGGAAAATGCTTCGCCAAGCATGTCGAAGCCGTCCTTTTCCTTCTTTTCGCCCGTCATATCATCGGATTCGCGCCTCTGGATAATACCATTGATAATAGAGCCCGCTGGAACGGGTTCCAAATCCACTTCGCGCACAATCCTTTTACCGTTAGCATCATGATAGACCTTAACGTACTTGATGCTGTAGTGGCCAACATCTATGCCAACAGTTTCACGCTCTCCGCGAATTCTAGCAATCAAACCTAAAGCCAAAATTAAACTCCGATAGGAAACATTACCTATGTAAATTCTACTTTTATAAACATCGAATGTCAAGCGAAAAAAAGCTCTAAGTAATTGATTTTTAAGATTTTACGGCATTTTATGCCGTTTTTTTCGCCTTTGCTTTGTGATTTACCTCAAAAATGTACTGTAGAACACGTTCCTGCGTCCATGCATAGGCTCCAGTAAACACTGCCGAGAGGGAAAAATACTGTGGAAAATTGGGGTTTCTGTGCCCCAAATTGTTCAAAACCTTCACATCGACGTTCTGTTCGCCAAACGTCGGAAGTTCAAATCTGATGGAAATTTGCTGGTTCGGCTTACAGTCTTCGGGAAGCCCAAGCAGGATACCCCCTGCGGAAAGGTCGTACAACATGCCCGTGCAAACCTTGCCATCGGGGAATGTTGCCTCCACAGGGAAATCGACAACTTCGCGGACCCACTTACGCAGTTGTTCCTTGTCCAGCTGCTCGCCATGGCCGAATACGATTTTACCGGGGGTTGCAGATATCACCTCTAGCTTAGTAGAATAAACAGCATCGTTCATGCGAGTCCAGCGAATCAGCACGCGCGTCCCGACCAAGGATTTTGCAACGGCCTCGGCTCCTTCCAGCTGAACACTCCACATTTTTTCAGAGCGTTCAAGAATCAGGGCTCGCCTGAAAACACGTTTATTCTCCAGTTCCAAGTCAACACGGTCGCCAACATTGAACTGTCTCGTAGAGCAGACCATCGTCAGTGGATTGGAACCGGTAAAGTCCATTTTACATCTAAGCGAAGCAACAGCATCCAACGTTTCGTCGCGAACTGAAAGCACATTGCGCACACGATAAAATTCGTTTACGGCAGCTTCAAAAAGTCCAGAAGAATTCAGCACGGCATCCTTGTTTTCGAACTTGGATGTTCGTACCAGTTTTTCCAAAGTACGCACTTCCTTGGGCGTGAACTCGAACGCCTTGATTTTTTCGTTAAAGGCGTCGGTACCGAACATTTCTTCGTTCTCACGGCGATTGTACATGAGCTGAATTTCAATCAGCACAAGTGCCACGAACGGAAGAACCGGAAGCACGTAATACTGGAAAATCTTCCAGACTTCTTGAAAGACACTAGACATCATCCATCACCTGACTATAGCTCGGTCCAGACACCGTTGATGTACGTAGCGAGGATAGACGACGGCAATTCCTTGCCGGTGAACGGAGAATTGCAGACGTGGCCGGCAAAATCAGATTCAACGACCATGTGCGGTCTATCCGGAGAAAGGACCACAACGTTGTCCTTAGCGGGGGCTGCACCCGCCAGGCGAGCAGGGGCGGTCGAGAGAAGTTCTACGGCACGTTGTTCGCCAACGCGTTCCACAAGCTTGTTCCAAATCGCAGGGAGGGCGACTTCCAGCGAAAGCGCTCCCGGCACGGAATCTTCGAAGTTCACGACCGTATCCTGACGTAACACCGGGGTGTGGTTCACGCTGATAGCGTCAATCGTCCCATCGGCAACGCCCTGCCACAGCGCCTCGCGGTCTGCGGCCGAGCGGATCGGCGGGAGGATGTGGTAAGCGGAATCCAGCGTCTCGAGGCAGGAATCATCCAGGAGCAGATGGTACAAGTTCACATCGCAAGTGACATCAATGCCCACCTTGCGTGCGCGGCAGACGAGATCGAGCGTTTCACCGCAAGTCACTTGTTTGAAATGTACCGGCACCTGCAAGAAGCGAGCCGTTTCAAGCACCGTATAGGCGGCGATTGTCTCCGCGATACGCGGGATGCCCTTCATGCCCAGCATGTCGGAATAAGCGCCTTCGTGGACACAGCCGCTATGGCGGAGCGTCTTGTCCATCGGCTGGAAGAAGAAGCGCTTGCCTGTCATCTTGCCGTATTCCATCGCCAGGCGAAGGAAACGGGAATGCGGAATCGCGCAGTTGCCGTCGCCAAAGCCAGCGACACCCGCTTCGGCCAGTTCCACCATTTCAGCCAAACTATCAGTCCCGAAACCCTTGCTGTAAGCGCCGAGGAACTTTATTTCAAAACCCTTTCCGCCAAGTTCTTCCGTCTTGAAGCGGTTGACCATCGCGGTAAATTTGTCCGCATCGTCAATCGGGTTTGCGGCACTTTCGTAAAGACCACCGTAAAAACCGCCCTTGCGCATAGCTTCAAAGCCGTCGGCAAACGTATAGACGTCGTCGCGGAGCGGTTCCATAAAGTCCAGTCCGAGACCGAAAAGGGCCGGCATCACCAGAGCACCATTGCAGTCAAATTCAGTTGTTTCTGAACCTTCGCAGGCATTCAAGCGAACATCGTCACGCAATTCAAAAGACTTGCCGTTCCAGTACTTTGCATTTTTAAGAACAACATTCGAAAGACGACCCTTACAAGGTTTACGCATTTTCATTGTTGCGACCTCCAGCCAAAAGGAAGAGAACGGCCATACGGACAGCCACGCCGTTGGTCACCTGATCAAGAATAACAGAATGTTCGCCGTCGGCGATGTCAGAATCCAGTTCGACGCCGCGATTGATTGGCCCCGGATGCATGATGATGACTTTGTCCTTAGCGCAGTCCAAAAGTTCCTGCGTAATGCCGAACGTGTTGCGGTATTCGCGCATGCTCGGGAGGAGGGCGTCATCCATGCGTTCCTTCTGCAAGCGGAGCGCGATGATGGCGTCGGCATTGGCGACCGCCTTCTGCACATCCGGTTCCCACGTCACCTGGTCCATCAGTTCCGTATTGCGGGGTACTAGCGTCGAAGGTCCGCAAAGCGTCACATGGGCGCCCATCGTCGTCATGCCCCAGAGATTACTGCGGGCCACGCGGCTATGGCGGATATCGCCAATGATGGTCACGTTCTTGCCTTCGAGAGTCCCGAGCTTTTCTTCGACCGTCAACATGTCGAGGAGAGCCTGCGTCGGGTGTTCATGCGCACCGTCGCCCGCGTTCACGATAATCGCACTGCTATTGTCCGCGAGGAACTTCGGCACGCCGGTTCCCTTGTGACGGACGACCACGATATCGATTTTCATGGCCTCGATGTTACGCAACGTATCGACAAGCGTTTCGCCCTTCTTGACGCTGGAGTTAGAACTCGTGAAGTTCACCGTGTCTGCAGAAAGACGCTTCTCGGCAAGTTCAAAGCTCGTGCGCGTGCGCGTGCTGTTTTCGAAGAACAAATTCACCACAGTCATACCGCGAAGACTCGGCACCTTCTTGACCGGGCGTTCAAGAATTTCGCGGAACTGTTTTGCATGGTCCAGAATCAATCGGATATCATGCTTGGACACGCCACGGAGTCCAAACAGGTGTTTAATTTCCAAAGAGCTCACGCTAAGCCTCCACTTCTACGAGATAAACGGAATTTTCTTTGTCAATCGGGTCAATCAGCACTCGGACTTCCTGGTTCTTAGCCGTCTCGACCGTGAGGCCGACGCAATCCGGTGCAATCGGGAGTTCGCGGTGTCCGCGATCGACGAGCACACAAAGGCGAATCGCCGCCGGGCGCCCAAGGTCCAAAATCGCACGCATGGCAGCAAGCGAAGAACGGCCCGTGTAAAGCACGTCATCGACGAGAATCACGGTCTTGTTTTCTACGGTGGCGGGCATTTCGGTAAAGCGCATCTCGGTAGCCACTTTCTTGCGGTAGTGGAAGTCATCGCGGTAGAACGTGGCATCGAGGCTCCCCATCTCGATAGGCTTCCCGAACTTCTGGGAAAGGCGCTCTGTCAGTTTCTTTGCCAGCGGGATACCGCGGCTAGCCATGCCAAGCACAATCATGTTGTCGGCAGACGGATGCATTTTCGCAATCTTCGCTGCCATTTCGTCCAAGGCGAATTCCATCGTCTGGGCGGTTAAAAGTTCACTTACTTTTTTGCAGTTATCATTCATATAGGTATCAGGTCGGTCGCTTCGCGCCCTCTGAGGTATGAGGTCACTCGCGCCGCTCGTTTTGAGTTTTTGTAGAAATTAGATTTTTTCAATGGCTTTTTTCACCCGCATGTTGTAAATCACCCCCTATTTTTTATATATATGAGCAAAAGCAAACCGCTACAATCACTGTGCGTATGATTCACGGCAAAAGCCTCTCATACCCCAAAGCGTAGCGACCTCACAGGGGCAGAGCCCCGACCACAAACCTTTCAAGGAGTCAAAATGTCCTTTAACCAGCTCGACAAACCGCAGGCAGGCGAAACCATCGCCATCATGAAAACCAACCACGGCACGATGAAGCTCCGCCTTTTCGAAGAAATCGTCGGCGAATGCGCCACGAACTTCATTGAACTTGCCAAGCAGGGCAAGTACGACGGCGCTCCGTTCCACCGCATCATCAAGGACTTCATGATCCAGGGTGGCGATTTCACCCGCAGAAACGGCACCGGCGGACACGCAGCTCAGGGACCGGGTTCCACCATCGGCGACAAGTACGACCCACGCCTCACCCACATGCGCGGCGCCCTCAGTTGGGCGAAGACAGCCATGCCGCACAGCATCGGCAGCCAGTTCTTCATCGTCCACGGCAACAACGTCCACTTCTTGGACCACGACCAGTGCGGCACGGGCCCGGCTGACGGCTACTCCGTGTTCGGTCAGCTCTACGAAGGTTTTGACGTGCTCGACGAAATCGCCGGCGTTCAGACTGGCCGTAACGACGCCCCCTACGATGACGTGATTATCGAAAGCGTCACGATTGAGAAGGCAGTTTAGTTACTAGATACTAGTTACTCCGCCCTTCGGGCTAGTTACTAGAAATTGCAATAAGAACATCTCTAGTAACTAGTAACTTCGAACTGTGCCGTAGGTACCTCAGTAACTGGTAACTTAGAACTAGTAACTAACAATTAGAAAAAAAATCCTTTTTTTTCTAATTGTTCCCTTGACACGTACATCTATTCATTCTATATTTGTGCGCGTCCTCGGGGTTATAGCTCAGTTGGTAGAGCGCCTGCATGGCATGCAGGAGGTCAGGAGTTCGACTCTCCTTAGCTCCACTAGAAAGACTCGCATTGCGGGTCTTTTTCTTTTTCTCCCATAATTCTTCCGCGAACGATAGCATGAAACAATAACACTCCTAATTTAAGCTAAAAAAATGTTCAAATAAAGAAATATCATTATCACTATAAAATAATAATTTTGTATTTTGTTTAGCATTATGGATAGGTTCACTAAAATTTCATCGTTTATTCTTACTGTCGGCAGCGTATTCGGCATCGCTGCTACAACCGCAGGAACCTCTTGTGACGCCAGCAAAATGGACGCATTCGCTTACGAGGACTGCATCGCCGCCCAACGAGGCGCCAAAATCGACAACACGGATTTTTCCGAAAGGGCCGCCCCTCCACCAGAACTCGTCTCGGAATCCTACGTCGAGCCGTTTAAATACGACCCGTTCCAGCGAGACGCCTACTTGACATCTTCGTTCGGCGAAAACCGCGGTACCCGCTACCATGCCGGTATCGATTATTCCACAGAAATGGAAGAAGGCTGGCCAATCTTCGCCCCGGAAAACGGATACGTCAAGGAAGTCCAGACCTCGCCCTTCGGCTACGGCAAAGTGATGTACTTCGAAGGAAACAGCGGAAAGACATGGGTTTTCGCCCACCAAAGTAGCTTCACCCCGGCGGTCGAAAACGCGGTACGCCAAAAACAGCAAGCCACAAAAAGCAACGATGTAACCGTCAAGCCCAACATCAGGTTCCGTAAAGGCGACACGCTCACGTACTCGGGCAGCACAGGAATCGGCAACCCGCACCTGCATCTCGAAGTCCGCCTGAACAAAGATGAAATTATATCGCCATGCCAGCTCGGCGTCAAGTGCCTCGACACCATCGCACCGCAAATTTTCGGGGTCGCCGTATGGCAAGGCAACAACTTGTCCCTCACGACAGACCAAGCACTACGCAACGGCTGCGTCGAGACACCAGTCAAGAATGAATTCAACCTTTCCATGGCAGTAAAAATCGCCGACTACAGCCGCACGCCCAAGGAAAACCCGATGGCCATCCGCCGACTCGAACTCTGGCGTTACGACGAAAAAATCTATAGCAAAGTCATGGACAAACTCAGCTATAAAAAGATGCTCGACATCCGCAACGAACTGCTTTGGGCCGAAGAAGCGGACACCGCAGGCGACTGGCACTACATCAACGCGAAAATAGGCCCCATATCCACTTACAGACTTGAAATCGAGGACTTCAGCGGGCACGTCACCAAGCGCGAATTCAGTTTCCACCCCTCTTGCAAGAACAACGGCACGATAAAACTTGTACAAAACCAGACCTCGCCCGTATATACGTTCCTCAGCAAGAGCATGCTCGACTTGTACCGTTGCGAATCCGGCTACAGTTTTGCCGCACTGGATCAGAACGAACAAGTTATCAACGGGGACCTCTGCAAAATATTCGACCACAACAAACCAACGACCATCGGTAAAATCATCGAGGTGTTCCCCGAAACAAAATATATCCGGTACAGCGCAAGTGCAACCGCAACCGGCACAGGACGCAGTGTGAATGAACTCATCGCCGTACATTCATTCACCGGCTTCCAGAACAACATCAACTGGCACACGAAAATCGGCGATGTCGGCATCTCCCAGAAAATCTCGGGAATCCCCGTCGTCAGCGACACATCGCGCCGCGTTCTCGCCGTGACGCGCAACCAAACCGACAGCGTTGATTACTTCGAATTCCACCCGAAAGGATTGCAGTTCTACGGCAAGTGGGAAGTCTGCATCGACAACCCCAACAATCCAGCCCCACTTTACTGGCTTGGAGAAACGACTCGCCGCTGGTTCTACTTCGACAAGCAAACGGGTTCTAAAAAGCGTTGCGCATCAACCAACGAACTAAGGGATGTGGCAAACATCACCGACAACGACGGTATCACGCTCGGGTTTCCCTACTGGTCCGAAGTGTTCTTCGCGGGAGAGCGCAAGCTCGCCCTCAAGATTCCGCTATTCTCCAAGTATGCCGGCGTCCCGAACGGTAATTCGATTACGGTCAAGGCTGGCAACAAATGGATTGCAGCCGAATACGATTCGGAACCCCGCGAAATCGTTATTCTTGGAGACGATTTGCCCGAAGTGGGGGCATCCATTACAGTTCAGGTTACCGACGAACTAAAGCGAAAGACAATAAAAGAATTTGACGTTCCCGGAATTTAATGGTTTTATTGAACACAATTTTGTAAATTCAATACAAACTTATTTCCAAGGAGACTTCATGCATTTTCAAAAGTTAATTCCGATTACTGCAATCGTCGCAGCAATGGGGCTCGTTGCCTGTGAAGACAGCAGTTCTAGCGCAGGAATCGAAAGCTGTCAAATAGCATCTCAAAAGCCGCTCACACTCGAAACAGTCCAGCAAGGAGTTCCGGTTAAAATCATAATCGATTTAAAAGATGGCAAATTGGTCCAAACGTTTATCGCTGGTCAAGACTTTTCTGAACAAAGTTGCAGAGAGTTTAACGAAGACGGCGATTACGAAAACGTTTACTGCATGGGCAACAAACTCGTCACCACCAGCAAACAAGCCTATTCCGAAACCGATTTTAACAGGCTTGAGCAACAGTACATCAACGAGTGCAACGACGCAAATTAGCGAACACTCTATAATTTATATTTCGCTATAGTGGACTAGCTTACGCCTGTTGTTCAACGCCACACGGATGGTATCGCGAACAACATCCCGCAGTCGAGGGAAATCCACCGGATGGACTGCAAGGCGCGGTAAGCCCACAGGTAGTTTCATGATAAAGGCAGCATAGGCAATGGCTGCCTTTTCTGTCGCCTTCGGAATCCCGGCAAAGCTTGCTACAGGCGACGCATAACGCACCCCGTCGGCCGTCGTCAGCGAGAAGCGGTCTTCGTACAACATTTTCTCCGCACGGACTTGCCCCGGCAAAAACTTGTTGCTGAACCATGTCGGCGGAACAAAAGCCACCGGAGCCTCGGCAATTCCGTTTTCGTCTGCGAACAACGTTTTCCACGCCTCCAAAGCCGCCTGCAAAAGACGGCTGGATTCGTACTGCGAAAGGCCAGCAAACTCAGCCTCGCCCGACGTCAGGTTCATCCCGACAAGCCCTGCGTAGCTGCGGCCCTGGCTGAATTCGGCCTTGTGCTTAAAGCCGTGCAACGCCAGTTCAAAGCCTTCCGATTTCAGCAGTTTCAAGGAATCGCGGAATCCCTGGATAGCTTCAGCAGAAGCATTTTCCGTATCGGGAATTACCAAAACGCTAAAAGGCCGCCCCGCCAAATCCTTAAGATCTTCGAGAATAGGAATAGCCTTCTGGTAGTTCCAGACACTAAAATCATGAAAACAAAGAAGAAAACGCTTGCACATGGCAGTGAAGATAGTAATTAGAACATAGTTAATAGTTCTAAGTTACTAGTTACTAGGCTATTTTTCAAACACTCTAAAAACACATTTTACATTACCAACAAAACTCAACTGGATACTTCGCGCAGCTCAACATGGAGAACATTCTAAAATAAAGTCTTTCTAGTAACTAGTATCTATTAACTAGTAACTTATTTTTCTTATATTTTCCGTCATGTTCGAATCTATTATCCTCGGCCTGTTACAGGGCCTCGCTGAATTCCTCCCCATCTCCAGCTCCGGTCACCTCGTACTCGGGCACGAACTTCTAGGCATGAACGAAGCAGGCATGTTCTTCGATATCATGCTCCACGCAGGCACACTGCTTTCGATTTTCGTAGTTTTCCACAAGAAGATTACGGACATCATCGTCGGTTGCCTCCGCCGCGACCGCGAACAACTCCGCGAAGCGGGCTTTATCATCCTCGCCAGCATCCCGACAGCGCTCATCGGCCTCGGCTTCAAGGACGCACTCGAAAGCTTGTTCGAAAACCCGCGCGCCGTCTGCGTTGCAGAACTTTTCACCGGCCTTTTGCTTTTCACATCGCAGTGGGGACCGACCGGCGCCAAGCACCCGGATAACGAAGGCGTCAAGATGAACTGGTGGCGCGCCCTCGTGACCGGCACAGTGCAGGGCATCGCCTGCATCCCGGGCATCAGCCGCAGCGGCTCCACCATCAGCGCCATGATGTTCATGGGTGTGAACCGCAAGTACGCCGGCGAATTCAGCTTCCTCATGAGTATCCCCGCCGTCGGCGGTGCAGCACTCCTCGATTGCATCAAGTGGATCAAGTGCCAGAGCATGACTCCCGAAAAAGCGCTCCTCGATCCGGAAAAGGCATTGAAATGCGTCGATGCCGGCGGATTCACCCCGGAACTCTTGGCCGGCATGATTGTCGCGTTTATCTTCGGCATTATCGCCCTCAAGTGGCTCATGAACTTTGTCCAGAAAGGCAAGTTCCAGCACTTCGCCTGGTACGTCTGGGCTGTGGGTATTTTGGGATTGATTTTTATAAAGTAAGAACTTCTAGAAATTTCCAGAATATTAAATATTTAAGCCACCCCGATTCATAACGAATCGGGGAATTTTTCATTATAAATTCAAAAAAAAATACTTTTGCAAGATGTTTTTTTGTAGTTTGCAAAAAACTTTAGACTGTATGGGATAGAATCAATTTTTCAAAGAGGATATATGAAAAAACAATTCTTACCAAGGGCGCTATTCCTTTCTTCCGTGTTCCTCGTCGCCTGCGGCGAAGACAATTCCGCTATCCCGAATACAAACGAGGCTCCAGCCGAAATCGCTAACTTGAACGAACTCGAAACAATCATTTGCAATTATGGAATCATCGGCAAGAAAGTCTATGTAAAAGACATCGCTCTAAACTACGAATGCGATGGAGACAACTGGTTTAAATCATACGATCAAGCAAGGTCAAGTTCATCTGTCCTAAATACAGTTTCGTCGAGCAGTACAGCATCCAGTTCTTCCGTCAAAGAAACGGAATCTTCAAACAGCACCGCATCCAGCTCTTCCATCAGCCAACAGAAATCTTCTAGCAGCGTAGCACAATCATCCAACAGCGTCGTATCAAGTTCTTCTACCGCACCAGTCGGTTGCCAGACATGCAAGTTCGGCACATTGACTGACGAGCGTGACGGCCAGACCTACAAGACCATAGAAATCGGGGATCAAGTCTGGATGGCAGAAAACCTGAACTACAACTATGATAGAGGAACCGCAAAAAGTTTCTGCTACGAAGATGATTCGACCAACTGCAAAAAATATGGACGACTTTACAGATGGAGCGCCGTCATGGACAGTGCAGGGCTTTTTTCTACCAACGGAATAGGTTGCGGTCACAAAAACGCATGTACCCCCAAATACCCCGTCCAAGGAGTATGCCCCGAAGGTTGGCATGTTCCTAGTTCAGAAGAATTCACCGTTTTACTCAAAGCCGTTGGCGGAGTACAAAACAAGGAAAAGGACTGGCAGTGGGATAAAGCAGGCCTTAATTTAAAATCCACCAGCGGATGGGAAAATCATACTCTACTACAAAGCGGCAACGGAACCGACTCATTCGGTTTTTCTGCACTTCCTGCCGGTTACTGGGCATACCCTTTAGATTTAAACAACAGGAAAGCATACCAGTTAGGAGAAGAGGCTTACTTTGCAAGTTCAACGCAAGAGAACGGATTCAACAGTCACGCCATTTTCTTGGAACTCGCAACAGACAGCAGCGCAGAGCTTAGGAGCATCAATAGGGATGACGCGTTTTCTATCCGTTGCCTCAAAGGGAACGGTCAATCTATAGGAACCGGCAAACTGAAGGACGAACGCGACGGACAAATCTACAGAACCGTCAAAATCGGCAATCAAGTCTGGATGGCCCAAAACCTGAACTACGCCTACAAGGAACCTACTGCAAGCGAAGATTCCTCCAGTTTCTGCTACGGAGGCGACCCTGCCAACTGCACCATTTACGGACGCCTTTATCTGTGGAGCGCCGCCATGGACAGCGTAGGCAAATTCTCCCCCAATGGAAAGGGATGCGGCTACGGCGCAAAATGCACCCCAAAATACCCCGTTCAAGGAGTTTGCCCCCAAGGTTGGCACTTGCCCAGCAGGGACGAAATCGTTACTTTACTTGAAGCCGTGGGCGGGATACAGAACGAAGAAGAGAACTGGCTCTGGGATAATGCCGGAAAAAAACTGAAATCCGTTGGAGGATGGAACAATTTCAATCTAGAAAGCGGCAATGGTTCTGACGATTTCGATTTTTCGGCAATCCCCGCAGGAAACTGGGATTATAGCGGAAAATTCTTCGACATCGGAGACCAAACCGATATCATGACATCTTCCTTGCGAAAAGAGAACAGCAGTGACTCGTACTACTTAAGTCTATACAACAGTCAAAGCTACGCAGGCATTTACAGCGGATCTAGCATGGACGGACAATCTGTCCGCTGCGTAATGGACTAACTCGCCTTACGCGGCCCGCAAGGGCTGTCGCAAGACCTGAGTTCTACATCCCGATTTTGGCCATTCTTTTTCACTCATCTTTCACTCCTCTTCGCCTACATACATAAAAAGGCGAGACTTTAATCATTTTGCTCGAATTTTTTCAAATTGGCCAAAATTTTAGACAATTCTTTTATCTAATCAACTCCGCGAGTTCATTTTGCGCATCGGGATTGTTTGCATAGTTCCGTATGACGGATTTCATGTCGAGAAGGATGCAGTGGATTTTGTGGTAATTTTGGCCACGATCTTTCCAATCGCCGTAGATATAGCCGACGCGTTTAATTTGGAAGGTCGCTGAGCTTGCCGAAGCGCCTTCCGCATCCGCACAGTACGGCATAATGAATGCGTTGTAAATAGGTTTTGGCAGAGCGTCATTCTGAGAATGCGTAGCATTCGAAGAATCCAGGCCCAATATTTCATTCCAATGTGTTTCCACATATTCCGCATAAGCCATCTGCTTACAAACCGATTCAGCCCCCGGCAAATGCGAATTGAAACCAGTTAAGCCGTATTTGTAGTACTTGGAATCGAGAATATACACCCCAGCATTGTCATTGCGAGGCGAAGCCGCGGCAATCTCACCTCCATATTCCATAACCATAATCGTATCGGGCCGGAGTGTGGAACGTTTCGAGTCGTTCAGGACTATTTCTTCTTCAGATTCATCAAGTTTTTCATCGCGGCATCCGTCATTCCACCGTAAATGCGGATTAAATTTATCCTTGGTAACTCCCTGCGGCAACTTCCCGAAAATCTTATCCACCATCGCTTCCCACACAGGGGCGAAGGTATTTACGCCGAACAACGGCTCGTTTTCGCTACCATCTTCGCCACGATTTTCCTTGTTTCCTAAATAGCGAACCATTTTCAGCATCGCATGAAAAAGTTCCAAATGTTTGTCGTTGAATGTCGCAGCTATTTTATCCTGAATCACTTCTGCAAACAATTCGTAATCAAATATAAGTTCCGGTTCTTCGACTTCATTTTCCGAAACACCGTAAAGCAAGCCAATCAGCCGAGCAGATTCCTTGACGCAAAACTTGTGGACGAGCGTAATCAGGTTGTCTTCGCGGTAACTCGTCTTGCGTGTAATCAAGTTCAGATATACAACTTGATGGCGGCCTTCTTCGTCTTTGACGACCTGCGGCTTAATTCTTTTAATTGTTCGCGGCCAGCTGATTTTGCCGGAGAAACCCTTCTTGTAAATCGTTTCGGATTCCACAAAGTAGCCGAAATCGAGATAGTACAGCAATACAGAAAGATACGCATAGAACGGGAAATCCAGTCGGGATTTTTTCAAGTCTTCTTCGGAGAAATAGCTTTGCAGGGATTTGTCGTTCAATACGGCAATAAGTTGGTAGAAATCCCGCTTGCAAATATCTTCAGGAGGCTTAGACGCACGATACCCCATCGGGAAATAGATTTTAGGTTGATTGTCTTCAATCCTTATCCCGACAAACGATTTGTCCTTCTTTTCGTCACTTGAATACCAGGCATCATACACGCAAAAATCCGCAAAAGACGCGAAAGCCTTTTGTGCATGTTCTGCGATATGTTGTGCAAGTGCTGTCATTTAGGTATTCACCTGCTTTTGCAACTTTGCCTTATCCACGTCATTCATCTTGAAAATCTTTTCAAAGGACTCAAATCCGACGGACGTTTCAAAAGCGTCTATCAAATCCGAAAGCGAGTTGACTTTGTCGTCCTTGACGAAAATCTCGCCAGACTTATTGCGCTTGAAAACGTCGTCCCACAGATACTTGAGAACCTTTTCCGCGAAGTCTTCTTTCTTGATTTTATCTACACCGTTAATCTTTTCACCGGTGATAAACCAACCGCCCAAACATTTGTCGTCAGCCTTCAAAACAGCCGTCTGTGGCAAGAGAATCTTTTCGTTTATCCATTTACGGAAATCACCCCAGTAAACGTCTGTATCGTCAATTTCGGTCTTGTACTGGGCGGAATTTTCGTCCAAAACATTTCGAATCATCTTTGACTTGAAACGGCGCTGGAACGCGTTATCCATCGTGAACACGTTTTGGTCATTTGTGTTCATCGTTGCATAAATAGAAAGATTCGGCGGCAAGCGCACAGCCGTATTGTTGATGAACTTTATTTTGTCGCCGTACGGGATGGAATCGTCGTATTCAATCTTTTCCGGATTATCCGTACTTTTCTGGCGAACATACGCGTTCACATCAATGTTTGTGACGCCATAGGAACTCCAACCCGTATTGTAAATGTTACCGGAAAGTTCTTCAGGGCCGTCTTCCGGGCGAATACGGTCCAGCAACTGGAACATCTCCCCAAAAATGGCGGCCGCATTGCCGCGATTGATTTCCTCTATGATCAAGAAGAATGGCTCTGCGGGATTGCGATATGCCCTGCGCACGATTTCCGCAAACGGACCCGGTTTAAAGCGATATTCGACACCGCCGTTGTCCGGCTTCACATAAGGATAAATCTGCCCCACGAAATCCGCATTGCAGTATTCCAGGTGGAATACGCAACGAACCTTGTGATATTCCTTGTCCGTGACGCCGTATTTGTCCAATTCATCATTGATGACCTTGTTTACTTCATAACTCTTGCCGCACCCCGGAACACCATAGTAGATGATTTGGGAAGGCTGTTTTGCATATGGTTCCGGAGCTTTCTTTTGAGATTGCTCTAAATTTTCTTGGTGTGATTGTATTTCGTCATCAACATTTTCATTCTTTTTATCATCATTTTTTTCATCAACCAGCCATTCTTTTGAACATAAAAAATCAACAAGCTTTGAATCATCAAACTTTTCATTTCTTAGGTATTTTTCAAAAGAGTATACTTTTTGGGCGACTTCAGATATACATTCGCGTTTCAAAGAAATGTTTGACGAATCAATACTCAAAGTCGTCAATTGTTTTAATGCTTGAATAAATCGATTGTCAAATTTTCCCCGAAATGAACTAAACAAATTTCTATCGGAATCAGATGCATCACGCCATTTTTGAACCAACAACAAAGTTTCTAAAAATTTATTATATGTTGTGGATGTTGCAACTAAATATCGATATTCATCTAAAGAAATAGAATAATTATTCGTCGCATAGCCAATTTCCAATAAAATCTTATACAAAAAGAGAACCGGATACAATCTAAAATTACTTCTTACGCTATCAAACTTCTCATCAATAGATGTACTAGCGTACATTTTCTCTATTTGTCTTTGAATTATATCTGAGTATGTTGATATGTTTTCAAAATTTCCTTCGCAGCGATTCTTTATTTCATAATAGGTTTCCGTAAGAATGGAGTCCTGATAAGATGACGTCTCCATCTTTATCAGTCCGTAAAAAGCGGCTATTCTTAAGGCACGATAATTAGAAGAAATGTCTAAATGTCGCTCTTTGTTAATATCAGAGATCTTTGATTCAACATATGTTTGAAAAACATCTGATGAATGTTCGTTTTGATATTTCTCTAAAATAGAGACAAGATAACAGATGCTTGAAAACTCCGTTGGTTGCTTGACTAGATACCAACATTCAAAATCTTCTGCATTTTGCAGTGAGTCAAATTTCTTTTTTAAGAGAGAATCCATGTTTAGCCCTCCAGAATGTTGGCAATAAACTTTGCCAAGAAGAATGAAATTTTAGGTGGAACGGCATTTCCGATTTGCTTACAAATCGATGTTCTATTTCCGTAAAAAACAAAGTCATCGGGAAAACTTTGTAGACGAGCTGCTTCTCTTGGCGTTATCGTTCTATTTTCCGTTGGATGCGTAAAACGGCCGCCAGCAGGAGTATCAAATCGAGTTGTTACGGTCTGAGAAGGCTTGTTCCATTCTAATCGACCATAAGATCCACTGTGTACAGACTTGATATTTTCTTTTAGTGCAGTAAAATTTTCACCTTGAGCCACTTTTTTCATTCGCTTTTCCGCAATGCTAGAATGATGTGTCTTTGCATGATTTTTGATGGAAACATCTGTTCCGGCGAGGTACTTTTGGTATGCTGTTTGCGGTTTGGGCCTTTTAATTTCACCATCATCAGTAACAGACGGAAGGTTTCCTATAGCATCTTCTACCGTCACCTCGTCAAAATAGGTAGGAATCACCGACAGGATTTCCTCTTTAGTCTTTTTCCAAATTTCATCAACATCAGCTTTCTTTCCTCGATATCCAATAATGACAACACGCTCTCTCTTCTGCGGAATTCCAAATTCAACCGCTTTCAGCACCTTCGTGAAAACATTGTATGAAACTCCATTAAAATTTGTCTTGTCAGAAAAAAGTCGGATGATTTCCCTAAAAATTTCTCCGTTCTGCATGGTCATAATCCCTTTCACATTCTCAATAACAAATGCTTTGGGATGAATTTTCTTGACGACGTTAAAGTAATGCTTAAACAAATAATTTCTTGGGTCGTCAATAAATCCAGAACGAATTCTTGCGCCAGCCATTGAAAAGCCCTGACAAGGAGGACCTCCAACGATTACATCGCACTCACCACGCTTAAATACATTCGTTTCATCAACATTTTTTATATCATCAACAATTACTTTTGTATTGGGATGATTTCGTTTGTAAGTTTCTGCAATTGATGCATCAAACTCAACGGCTTTAACAATTTCATTTCCTGCTTTCGAAAAGCCAACGGAAAAGCCTCCACAACCAGCAAACAAATCAACAACTTTCATTGTCGTTGCCTCCTGCACGATATTTCAAAGCAAAATTTTTCAAGTAATCAGACTCTTTCTGAGTCAGTCCATAAGCTCTATTGACGGCATCGTCAATTGCATGTATTTCTTGCAAACACAATCGATGTTTGTATTCGTAGGAGGTTTGCTTAGAGCCTATGTATTTTTTCGTTTTCTCGAGGGCCAGCTCTAAGTCTTCGCGCAATCTTTTGTACAGACTGTATTCTATCTTGGCTGGTATTTTAAAAGCATCTAATTCTTTATTTGTAATATGCCAGCAATCTGACACGGCACACCAAAACCACCAAAATAGCGACGAGTTTAAAACGCATAGTGCAAAATCTCGTTGTTTTTCATTTTTGCATTGAAAGCGCTTGTACTCTTCGCTATCCTGTTTCTGAGAAAAAGCCTTCACCCAAAAAGTTAACCGCATGTTCAAATGCAGTTCGCTAGTTCCCTTTACAAAGAGTGCATTTAATTTTTGACTTTGTTTTTGTATTTTCTTGTAGAGAGAAACATCCGTATTATTCCCTAATTTGGGGATAAACTTATCCTGAACAAATTCGTTCTTTACATGTCGAATCCTATTAAACAGCAAATTTCGTTCATTTTCAAACCAGAAATTATATTGGCTGGTATATGTTTCCACTGTATCCGATTGCTGACCAATTATAATCGTCAACTTCTGATGCACTGACGAGAATAAGCAATCAGGCCTATCTGCAAAATTCAATAAATATTGATTGGGAACCTTTTTTCGCAATTCCTCACGAAGTTTTTTCATCCTAGGAGTCGCAACATACGAAATAGGAATGACAAATCCTATTGTGCCATCTTTTTCTAATAACGCAGCAGATTCAACAAGAACATTTGCATAAATATTTCCATAGCGACATTCAATCGTTCCGCTATATTTCCCATCTTCTACATAAGGAGGATTTCCTACAATTATGTCAAATGTGTTTTGAATTTTTTTGGACAGGTAGATGGCATCGTAATCAGAAAATTGTTGATTTAGAATCTCGCTAATTCCTTCCAAATTCTCAATTTTTGTGTTTACTGCCAAGAATGCAAGTATTCTTATTTTGCAGACACAAATCGAAATCCTGTCTATATCATTCCCGTATATTGAAGCGACAATTGATGCCACATCTTTTTTACTTGTATGTGCTCCCGCAGTCTCAAATTTTATTCTGTAACATTCAAGAAGAAATTCGCCAACACCACATGTTGGATCAAGGACTCGGCTTTTTAGAATACGCTCAGCGTTTTCCTGAAACTGTTTCAGGTAAAGCTTTATGGTGTTTACAACTATGAAATGAGCTGTATCGTTGGGAGTAAAATAAACTCCATTCCTTTTTCGATTTGGGCCTCGTTCATTTAATTTTGAGAGCTTTTCCTGGAGACTGTTGTAATCTATAACACTCTGGTCAAAATCGACTTCATTGACTACAAAGGATTCTCCAACAATATTTTGCAATTCACCGTTCAGAATTTGAATATGTTTTGTGGATTGACTAGCAAAGGCTTGTCGAAAAAGAGCCACCGCCACTTTCAAACTGTTCATTTCCAAATTCATCGCATTTCCCGACATTAAAAGTGAACGAGTTCACTCTCGCGGGAGCGGTTCTGGCCGATTCGCTTGGCCGGGGTGCTGGCAAAAAGAAAGGGCGGGGAGCCGACTCACTCCTCGCCTAAAAGCGCGACATTTTCAAAAGAATACAATAGCTCGCAACATGTGCAATTGTTCGGCCCTTCGACATGCTCAGGGACCTTACAAAGGCACAATCATCCCGAGCGGATACAGTACGCCCAGGGTACACTACGCCCATGCAATCCACGGGCGATGGCGAGTCATTGTCTTATTCTTTCTGTTCGTGAAAGTGTCTAGTTTTCAAGAGAAGAACAAGAGCGATACTCAACGAGCGTTCACCCTCGTTCTTGCAGACTCTTCCAAGCTTTTTCTGGATATAAAAAAGGCGTGGAGTTGAATGCACTTACCTCTTGAAGGCCTAGACTGCCCGAACAAAATAAGCGCAAACAACTCACGCCCCATAAAGGCCGCTTGCCTACAGGCAGATTTACAAAATATGCATGTACCAAAACGATGCGGCAGGCTTGCGCCGGTCGCAGACGTGAGCGTTCGCCTTATTCTCCTTGTTCGTGAAAGTGTCTAGTTTTCAAGAGGAGAACAAGAGCAAAAACTCTATTTTCTGTTGGAAATATAGATTATTCCGCTGTCAAAAGATGTCGCCATGCCCTGAAGGCGAGGAAAAAGCAAAAAAACGCAGAATTCAACCGCCTGCGGGGGTCGATTTTCCTCGAAATTGTCAAAATTTCCGCGAAAATCACCAATTGTCATAATGTGACATACGAGGAATGTATATTTGCATCGAGAACACATTACCCCGCCTTTTTTTTTGCTTGTAGGCGGATTGGAGTAGAAGATGTCTAGAAAGACCGAAAAAACGGATGATTTCGCACCTAACCCGCTTATGGAGTCGGGCATCGGAAAGATGATTCAAGTCATTCGAGGCAAGCAGGTGTTGCTTGACCGCGATTTGGCGACGCTTTACGGGGTGGAAACGAAGCGTATAAATGAGCAGGTAAAGCGCAATATTGAGCGTTTTCCTAAAGATTTCTGCTTTCAACTGGATGCCACGGAGCATAAATTTTTGAGATCGCAAATTGCGACCACAAAAACCGAAACCAGAGGAGGCCGACAATATTTTCCATATGCTTTTACCGAACAAGGCGTTGCGATGCTGTCTTCGGTTCTAAAAAGCGAGACTGCAATCAACG
>Ga0247611_10002082_pt1 | contig 33665 bp, 27 predicted proteins | sample 177DNAGHGhighgp2_FD_192422 | JGI IMG/M metagenome (GOLD analysis project Ga0247611, IMG submission 192422) | Sheep rumen microbial communities from Palmerston North, Manawatu-Wanganui, New Zealand - 1770 DNA GHGhigh gp2 | ecosystem: Host-associated > Mammals > Digestive system > Stomach > Rumen... | reverse complement strand
TAATACTTAATTGGAAATCCTATAACTGTTATTCCCCATAAAATCAGGAGAAAGTTTCTTAAAAGCATTGCCATTGCCACATTAAACAAGCACTTATCATAAAAAAGGAATGTGAATTTTTGGACATCTACCTTCTTATAAGTTCTTGATTCTAGAAAAACTCTTCTAAATGACACCGAGAAGGTATTAGTTATAAATACCCACACCAAAAAATAGCCAATCATAAAAATTATTATAAATATCTTTCTAGCAAGCACATCTGATTTTACAAAGGAATTAATACCCTGGATTATTCTATAAAAAAGCAAACCATTAGTGATATTATTAACCACAGAGGCCATAACTCCCCTTGATCTTGCAAGACTAGTTCCTGCACTAGATTCCTTAGCCGTTTCTATCTCTTCCATAATAAGATCTATTACGGTATCAGTACTGTTATTTTCTGTGATTTCTACCACTTGTTTAAATTCACCCCACACCTGCTTTGTTGTGTTTGTAGATGAAAAAAATGAATTTGCAAAATCATTTCCTAAAAACGCAGCCATTAAGCAGGCAAATACTAATAAAAAGTAATGTCCCTTTAGTACTCTTTTTGCATTTTTCTTTAATGTCTTTCTTGTATTTTTGTTAGTCATTTTTATCTCCGTTAATTATAGTTTCTAGTTTCTTTAAAAGTTTAGTCGTATCAAAAACAACAGATAAATTTCTTATTTCTTCAAAGTCTTCTCTTTCATCATCAGGTATATTATAATCCTGTAGATGTCTTATTATTTCATCAATGTTTTTATAATCTCCAAGAGATGCGTATTCATACATTGCACTATAGGCTTCTTTTAGCTGTTCATTTGATATTTCTTCTTCTTTCTTAAAATTGTTATAGAAATAATTTACTACATTGCCTAAGTCTATGTCTAGTTTTTTCAATTGTTCCATTAAAAGCTTATGCTCTGGCTCAATTTCCTCCATTGTCTTATTCTCACTCATTTCCTCTAATAATGCTGCTTGCTTGGAAATATCCATTGCCCCTATTAATCTTAACGAACTCTTTAAACCATGCACACTTATGCCATATTTAGACAAATCCTTGTTATCAAAATATTCTTCTAAATTATCCATTGTCTGCTTAAGAGTTGTTTTTATAGTAATAATGCTATTTTTAAGAGTTTCCTTAGTCATACAATTCTTAAGTGCAACTACCGAATCAATATACTCAATTTGATTAAAGACATTAAGTCCTTCATTTAAGCTATCTGTATCATTAATATTTACATAATTATTCTTTCTTGTTGAATAAATCTTATCCTCTGGTAAATACATAATAAGGGTCTTTTCTAAATCCTCTCCCCTAACAGGCTTTGTTAAATAATCCGTAAAGCCTAAATTAATATACTGATCACGCATTCCATTTATAGCGTTGGCTGTTAAGACTATGACAGGAACAGACGCTTTAACAGGATCGCTATTTTGTCTGATTTTTTCAAGAGTCTCAACTCCATCCATATCAGGCATTCTGTGATCTAGAAAAATTACATCATAATTATTTTTCTCTATAAGTTTAAGGGCATCCTTTCCACAAAAGGCTATATCTGTCCTTATCTTTGTATCCGAAAGCAATCCTACAACCACTCTTGCATTAACCTCAACATCATCAACAACTAAGATCCTTGCATTGGGCGCCTCAAAGGATTCTTTATATCTATTAATTTTGCTAAAGGATTTTTTAAACTGACTAACCACATCTCCACAGGGAAGCCAAGCCACAATCTTTTGCCTAACCGTAAAGGAGAATGTAGAACCAATACCATAAACGCTTTCTATTTCTAGCTTTGAGCCCATCTTTTTTAGGATTTCATTAGTTAAATGAAGCCCAAGACCAGCTCCTTCCTTAGATAGATTAATGTTTTCCTCAAGTCTTTCAAAGGGCATAGTAACACGTTCTATATCTTCTTTTTTAATTCCAATACCTGTATCTGAAACAACTATAAAAATATCTACAGTTTCCGAGTCAATTTTCTCACAATCAATGCTTATAGCAACTCTTCCAGCTTTGGTATAGGAAATGGCATTTGATAAGATATTATGAATACACTCCTTTAATCTTTGGGAATCCCCATAAAGCCTAAGTGGAATATCTGGATTAACATAAGCATTAAAATCTAGATCCTTTAATATTGCAATTTCATAATTCATTGCCAAAATATCAGTTATTAAGTTGTCAAATCTATAAGGTATGGGATTTACGTTTAACTTGCCAGACTCTATATTAGAATAATCCCTTAATTCATTTACAAAAGTAAGTAAAGTCCTTGTTGAATATTCTATATTTTTGGCATAACTCACTATATTTTTATCTTTAGCTTCTCTAAGAATCAACTCATTCATGCCCATTATGGCATTTAATGGCGTTCTAACTTCATGAGACATTTTTACTAAAAACTGTAAACTTGCCTCAATTTTCTCTTTTTCATTATTGATTTTATTCGTTTCTTCGCTATCTAAATTAACTTTATCTTTACCATCTTTATCTAGGTCTTTACTAGACTTCCTTAAACCTATATTCTTTATGTGATTTATAACAAGAAAAAGATTAACAATGCATAAAACCACCATCACACAAGAAAGTATCAAAATTAATAACATCATACAATTTATTTCCTGCTATCTAAAAACTCATCAATACTTAAAATCAATTGGGCTGGTTCCATTGTCTTTAGCAAATACTTTACAGGGTGCAAACTCAGTACATTCATAACACTATCTTTATCTGATTTACCTGTTAAAAACATAATTGGTATATTTCTTGTTGATGGCTCTTCATGTAACATTTTAAAAACCTGGGTTCCATCAACTACTGGCATACTAACATCTAGAATTATAAGATCAACCTTTCGTTTAGTCAGAAACATTATGGCATTCATTGCAGAATTTGCCATATATACTTTATATTTAACTGATAAAAAATCACTTAAGGATCTAAGGGAAGAAGGATCGTCATCCACTATAAGAATACTTTTTTCCTCTTCCACTATCTCTTCTTTCATTACCAATAAAGAAAAAAACTTATACATTCCAGCCATATCCACTGGTTTGTCAAAGGTATGCTTTATTAAGTGTTCTGGAATATACATAGTTACATTTCTAAGTTCACTTTCAGAAGCTACAAGATAAAGGGATAAATCCCTATGAATAACTGTAGCTTTTAAGTATTCAAACACCTTTATGTAATCCCTGACTTCACTTTCAATATAAAGAAGCCATATATCTGATTCTTCTTCATTTGAAACTAGATCTTCAACGCTAGCAGCGACAGGGATTACATTAAACCCCTGCTCTTCTAGGCCTTTTTTAATTGAGCCATAAATAAAGCCCTTCTCATTGCCTATAAACACAATTTTTTCATGCATAATATTCACCTGTTTTTAAATTGTTCACACCAAAAATATTAATTATATTATAGCAAAACTTAAATTGTATTGCAAAAAATATAAGCAACAAAAGGGCTTTTATTATGCAACTCTTTATTTTTCAATATTAATATTAACGCCCTTAATAACTGATTCGCCACAATTTTCAAATGTTGAATTTGTTATTGTAATATCTGATATTGTATCTTCTCTTCCAACTAAAGGTTCAATCTTTATAGCATGCTTTGCACCTACACAATTTACCTTATCTATTGTTATATTCTTAAAAAATGGAATATCTTCCTCATTTTCCTTAGCAATTACTTCGTTACGATTAAGGGAATTTAATACATAAGACATGGTCATAATGATGCCTTCGTTAATAATATTCATCATATTCACATTCTCGATATGGATATTCTCTACAACACCACCACGTCCTAGAGCACTTTTCATTCTAATACCCACATCAGTTCCAAGGAATAAACAATCCTTAACATATACATTCTTAACACCACGACTCATTTCTGAACCAATAACGAAGCCACCATGTCCTTCATTTACAAGGCAATCATGAATATATACATTCTCACAAGGGCCTACAATTGTCCTTGCCACTGCATTTTTTCCAGACTTAACGCAAATAGCATCATCACCTGTCTCAAATCTAGAATTATAAATCTCAACTCCATTACATGACTCAATATCAATACCATCACCATTTTGAGCATGATATGCGTTATTCACGTTGATATTCCTAACTGTAAGATTTGTACAGAAAAATGGATGAATATTCCAAGCTGGAGAATTCTTAAATGTAACCCCTTCAAGTAATACTTTATCACAATGTTTTAAACTGATTAAAACAGGTCTATAAAAATCATAATAAGGTTTAGCTAATTCTAGAACCTCATCATCTGACTTACCTTCATATCCTTTTTGAATGTTAAGTCTGTTTCCCTCAAATGATGACTTAGTTGGAAACCACACTCCACCTTCCTTGGTATCTAGAACATATTCACTTTTTTCAAGTAGTGCATTCCAAGCTCTATTTGTAAGCTTAAATTCCTTAATAGGTCTCCATTCATCACCACTGCCATCAATTACACCATTACCTGTAATAGCTATATTTACAGCATTATTTGCGCTAATAGGAGACACTGTTCTTATACATTCCTGTCCCTCATAATTAGTTATAATTAAAGGATATTCCTCGCTATTTTTTGAAAACTTTAAAACGGTCTGTCTATTAAGGTGTAAATTTACATTTGACAATAATCTAATTGGTCCTGTAATAAACATACCATCAGGAATGTTTAAAGTTCCGCCGCCACTAACACTAATTTCTTCAATTGCCTTATTAATGCAGGCTGCATTATGTTTACTTGTATTAATGTCTGATAAATTAGGAATTAAATCAGTCATACTTAAATTCACTTCATAGCTGTTAAATTCTGGTGTTACAATACTAAATTCTCTCATTTTTCTAATCTCCATCTATTTAAATTGAATAAATCCTAAATTGTCCAATGTCTTAATGTATTGTGACAATCTCTCGTATAAAGGATTGGCCTTCTCTCCGTATTTATCTGCCACAAGCATTCCAATATCATAAATACTTCTATTGCCATCTATTTGCTGCCAAATAAAACTACCAAGTCCCTCAAGTTTAATCTGACTAGTCTTTGGTGTCTTAAAAAGTTTCTGGGCTATAGAATTATAAAAACCTTTATTTACCTGTGTTACATACACTATTCCACCCTTTAGTTCCCACTTTCTATCATCTGGTATATACGGAATTTTATCGAGATAATTTTCTTTTTTCTTATCCTTCTTCACTATATTCACCGCTTTCTAAATAATTTCTAATTTATTGTCACACAATCAAAAATACCCGTCAAGAAAAGTATATTAATTCTAAAAAGCTCCCCGCTAGAATCTATGCAATAAATTACACATTATTCTAACAGAGAGCCTTTATTTTATTTAAGCAAAATAGAATTTACTTATAATTTTTCTTATTCCACACTGTAAATTTAATTAATGAAAGTGTTAATAATAAGAAGAATACTAAGCTTCCGATACTTCCTAAATCGATTCCTCTAGCTGTTAAATCAATTACATCTGCAATTGTATTACCATTGCCAACTGAAATTACAGCAAATACAGCTAAAATAATACCAACTAAACCTTCACCAGCAATTAAACCTGAAGAATAAAGAATACCTGCTGTTGTTACCTTATCCTTATCTTCATCATTCTTATACTTCTTATGGTCTAACCAATATCTAATTAAACCGCCAATCATAATTGGAACTGATAAATGAATTGGTAAGTAAAGACCTATTGCTACTGGTAATACTGGAATTGCAAGGAATTCAATAACTACTGCAATAAATACACCAACAAATACAAGGTTCCAAGGTAAGTTACCACCCATAACACCTTCAACTACAAGCTTCATTAATGTTGCCTGTGGTGCTGGAAGTTCCTGTGTACCAAAGCCCCAAGCGTTATTAAGAAGCACCATAACACCTGTCATTGCAAGACCAGCAGCAATAACACCAATAATTTCGCCAATCTGCTGGTTTCTAGGTGTTGAACCAATTATATAACCTGTCTTTAAATCCTGTGATGTATCACCTGCAATAGCAGCAATAATACAAATAACAGTACCAATCATAATAGCTATTGTCATACCAAGGCCACCAACTACACCAGTTGCCTTAAGGATTACTGTTGTAATAATTAAAGTTGCAATAGCCATACCTGATACTGGGTTATTAGAGCTTCCTACTAAACCAACCATTCTTGAAGAAACAGTTGCAAAGAAGAAACCAAAAATAACAATAAGAAGTGCTGTTCCAATATTAATATGTGTTGAAGGTACAGCAACTAATACAACTAAACAAGCTGCGATGATTAAAATAATCACCTTAATGTCAAGATCCTTGTCTGTTCTTAAAGTTGAAGCTGTCTTATCAGAATTCTTAAGTGATTTAATATTCTCACCAAATGTCTTAACAATAAGTGGAAGTGATTTCACAAGGGAAATAATACCACCTGCTGCTACAGCACCAGCACCGATATATCTAATATATGAGCTCCAAACTTCATCAACTGTCATCTGTGAAATCTGAACAGTTGCTGGGAAAACTGTAGCGTCTGCACCAAATGCTACAAGTAATGGCATAATTACTAACCAAGCAAGAATACCACCTGCCATCATATATGATGAAATTCTAGCTCCGCAAATATAACCTACACCAAGGAGTGCTGGAAGAGTATCCATACCCACACCAGAACCCTTATAACTCTTAAAACTATATGAAATTTCACTAGGGAAAAGCTTTAAGCCATCTGCAATAAACTTAAATGCAGCTGCAATGCCTAATCCTGCAAATACTGTACCTGCAGCATTACCACCCTCTTCACCAGCAATTAATACTTCTGCACATGCTGTACCTTCTGGATAAGGTAATACCCCATGTTCCTTAACAATTAATGCCTTACGAAGTGGAATCATAAATAAAACACCAAGTAAACCACCACAAATAGAAACTACTGCAATAGCTACTACTGAAAGAGTAACATCATATCCCTCTTCAATCCACATAAAAATTGCAGGTAATGTAAAAATAGCACCTGCTGCTACTGATTCACCAGCTGAACCAATTGTCTGTACCAAGTTATTCTCAAGAATTGAGTCCTTTTTAAGGATCATTCTAATTACACCCATTGAAATAACTGCTGCTGGAATTGACGCTGATACAGTCATACCAACTCTAAGGCCTAAGTATGCATTAGCCGCACCGAAAATAACTGCTAATAAAACACCTAGAATAACTGATGTTGGTGTTATTTCTGGCATAACCTGATCTGCTGAGATATATGGTTTAAAGTCTTTATTATTTGCCATAAATATTAATCTCCTACTTTCAACTATTTTTATTTTTCTTTAATATAATTTTTCTTATTTGCTTCAAGAAGCTCTGCAACGGTTGTACCAAAAATCGGATGTCGAACCCAAGGTGCAATCTGAGCCAACGGAACCAAAACAAAATCTCTTAAATGCATTTGTAAATGTGGTATGCTTAAATCTTTAGAGTTAACTACAAGATCATCATAAAAGATTATATCTAAATCCAATGTTCTTGGACCCCAATGAATTGTTCTTTTCCTTCCTGCTTCATTTTCTATTTCATGTAATTTATCCAGCAATTCATTTGGTGAATATAGAGTCTGAATTCTAACACAACCATTAAGGAAATCATCCTGTTGTACTCCTCCATAAGGCAGAGTTTCGATGAAATCAGATACCTCTTTTACACGCACACAATCTAGATTATCTAACGAATTTATGGCATCGTCAAGAAATTTTTTTCTGTCTCCCATGTTAGAACCCAGCGCAACGTAGGCTACATGCCAACTGCGGCGTATTTTCACTGAGACGCTTTCAAGCGGTAAATTAACAGGTGCCCATGGTTTTTTTATTTCTAATGAAATAGCTTCTAAACCTTTGGTATTAAGTAGAAGATATTCAGCCAACTTTTCTGCTACTGTTTCAATTAATTTATATGTATGATTTTTCATAAAATCAGTTATCTGATTTGAAATTTCTGCGTAATTAATCGATAAATCAAGGTTATCTGTTGTGGCAGCATTTCTTGTGTTAGTATAAAGCACTGCATTTACAATGAATTTTTGTCCAAGAAATTGTTCTTCTTTAAACACGCCATGTTTAGCAAAAACCTCAAGTCCATCTATATGTATCTGATCTAAATCTTCTAAATTCATACCCTAACTCCTTTTGATTGCCATAGTCATATCTAATGCTCTTTTATTTTCCAAAACATCATGAACTCTAAAAATACTTGCGCCCTTCATAGCACCAATTACTGTGGTTGCAACTGTACCTTCCACTCTTTCATTTTTATCTACATTTAATGTAAGTCCAATCATAGATTTTCTTGAAGTTGCAAGTAGTATTGGATATCCTAATTCTCCTAACCTATCAAGCTTATTAGTTATTTCTAAGTTCTGCTCTAAGCTTTTTGCAAAGCCAACTCCTGGGTCTATCATAATATTCTCATCTTTAATATTGGCTTCTTTAGCGATCTTTATAGATTCCTTTAAATCAGCTATTACATCATCCATAAATGAATTGTAGTTCTCATTATCTCTGTTATGCATAATACACACAGGAACTCCAAATTCACTTACAACTGCTGCCATATTCTTATCATATTTAAGGCCCCATATGTCATTTACCATGTCTGCACCAGCATTAAGTGCAGCCCTTGCTACTTCTGACTTATATGTATCTATTGAAACAGCCACACTAAGATTTTCTTTAATAGCCTTTATTACTGGGACAACTCTATTTATTTCCTCTTCATCACTAATCTTAGTATATCCAGGTCTTGTGGATTCTCCACCAACATCAATAATTGTAGCTCCCATATTTACCATTTCTTTTGCATGTTCAAGTGCTTTATTAACATCGTTCCACTTGCCACCATCGCTAAATGAATCTGGTGTAACATTAAGAATTCCCATAATGTAGCCCTTGTTATCTAAGTCAAATTCTTTATTTCCAATTATCATTTTCCTTACTCCTAAATTCTGTCCTTAATACTAGCTTTCTATTGTATAATTTTTCTTTTCTTTGCTCCATTTACAGTCTGCTATAGCATTACAATAAAAACAGTTTCTTGATTTTTTATCAGCCCTGTAAATAAGTCCGCAAAGTCCCTTATCCTCTAGTTCTTTAATATTCTTGTGTTCCTCAATTGCCATACAAATAAGCTTAATATCATCTTCGCTAAATCCACACTCTGGCAAAATTTTCTTAGCTAATAGTACACTTGCCTTATCATGTGGCAAATTCTCCTTATACTCTAAAACTCTTCCTAAATCGTGAAGAAGGGCTGTGGCATAAATAATACTTTTATCTATACCTAGCCCTTTCTCTAAATTTTCAATGTAGGCTAGTCTGGCAACATCAAGTAAATGCTCCAGACCATGTCTACAAAATGTTCTATTTTTTTCCAACTCTTTTAAAGAGTCTAAATTAGTCTTATATGTATTATTGTTCAGTATTCTATTGACTCTATCCATATTACCCTAACATTCTATAAAAAGTATTTTCTAGCTTTTCGTCTTCAAATGCTCCACGCTTAACTACTGTAACAGTCTTAGAGCCTGGTTTTTTAATGCCTCTCATTGTCATGCACATATGCTCAGCCTCAACATAAACCATAACGCCCTTACAGTCTAACTCCTTCATAAATGCATCAGCAATCTGATTAGTAAACTGCTCCTGAATCTGTAATCTTCTAGCATAAACTTCAACAGTTCTAGCGATTTTACTAAGTCCAACAACCTCGCCATTAGGAATATAAGCTACAGCCACCTTTCCATAGAATGGCAACATATGATGCTCGCATAATGAATAAAAGAATATGTCTTTTTCCATAACAATATCTGAATTATCTACATGGAATCTCTTTGATAAATGTTCTTTAGCATCATCACTATATCCTGCAGCTAATTCATGATACATCTTAGCTACTCTTTCTGGTGTTTCGATTAAACCTTCTCTGTTAATATCTTCACCAATACCTTCAAGTATTAATCTAACGCCTTCTTTTATCTTCTCGTCATCAAACATTTCTCACACCTAACCTTCCTAAACCATTATTTTTTTAATCTATCTATAAAAATGTTTTTTATTAACCCCACATAATATAATGAGCCAAAAGCCACTATTATATCTTTATCAGTTGTATTTGCAAGCACATAGTCTACTGCTTTTTCTAAAGAATCCTTAGGAACTGCTTTAAGCTTATATTCCTTGCTTATAATTTCACTTAAATCGCCTGCATCTAGCGCCCTAGGATTTGGTGGTGTAATGCACACAAATTCTTTAGCAAGGGGAGTGACTTTGTTAAGCATATGCATATAATCCTTATCAGCTAAGACTCCCATTATAAAAACAATTTTTTTATCCTTAAAATGCTTATAAATACTACTTACAAGTACATCAATTCCTTTAGCATTGTGTCCTCCGTCAACTACTATTACAGGTTTCTTTGATATACATTCAAACCTACATGGCCATTTGCAGTTAATAAGACCCTGTCTAATAGTCTCTGTAGTAATTCCTTTATAGCCCTTTTCTCTTAAAATGTGAGCAGCACTAATAGCAAGAGCCGCATTATATATCTGATAATCTCCTGCCAAATTGATTTTTAAAGTACCCATGCCATTCATTGTAAAAGTCTGTCCATCTAAACTAATAGAATCAGCTTTTAAGCCAACTGGAAGTTCTGAATAATGAAGTCTTGCTTTTTTTCTTCTAACTTCCTGTTCTATAACTTCTAACACTTCGTTGTCCTGATCACATGTAAGAACATCTACGCCATCTTTAATAATGCCGCATTTGTGCTTTGCTATTTCTGTTAATGTATTACCTAGAACTCTAACGTGGTCGAAACTAATAGATGTGAGAATAGCGAGTTCACAGGTATCAATAACATTAGTAGAATCAAGCAATCCGCCAAGGCCTACCTCTAATAAACAAATATCACAGTCCATGGATAAAAAATACAAAAAACTCATAACAGTAGTTATTTCAAACTCTGTTGGAAGATCAAGTTCATCCTTCTCCATTTGTTTAATAGCAACTTGAAGAAGTGTTGTTAACTTTACTACATCTTCCTTGCTAATGCATTTGTTATTCACTTTAATGATTTCTGTAAAATCTGTTAATGCTGGTGACGAATAGACTCCTACCTTTAATGACGAGCTTTCTAGAATATGAGACAAAAACGAAACCGTTGAGCCCTTGCCGTTAGTTCCTGCAACATGCACAAACTTTAACTTTTTATGAGGGTTTCCAACATAGTGTAACAAATTAGTAATTCTCTCAAGCCCTAGCACCATGCCATTACTATTAGTACTTTTAATATACTTAATAGCTTCCTCGTAATTCATAGGCATAAAAAACCTCCTTATGTAATTCCTCAACTACATAAGGAGGTAAAACTCTCGGTATGTAGCAGCGGGATGCGAATCTGAAACCGCAAGTTTATACTTTTCGTCTAGACGACAACTCCCTGTTCATCTAGCACTTAACGCTTCAAAATCTACTCTGCATATTGTTAGTACATTTAATGCACTGATATATACGACAATATAGTAACCATTTTCATATAAAAAATCAAGCATATAATGTATTCTTTTGATAAAGTTGAAATAAAGCCCTAAGTTGTTCACTAACACACTTAAGGCTTTATATTTTTATGATTCTATTTCTACTAAAATACCTTCAGCTATGCTAATACTTGCCACCCAACCTTCATCAATCTGAATGACTTTATGATGTATTTTTTTCTGAGCATAAGCCTTATCAATTGCCATTTCATAATCGTCATATTCTGGTCTTACATCAAAACCATCAATATAGCTTTCATAATCCGTAAAAATTGGTCGATTATCATCTGGCGAAGTAATAGCACTAGTATCAATCGTAATGTTGATTTCTTTGTCTTGTGCCAAAGCTTCTTCCATTACAGGCTCTTCTGTTACAGGCTCTTCCATCGCCGGCATTTCCGTGGTCTGTACTTCTTCCGTTACTTGAGCTGCTTCCTCTACGGGTTCTGTTTCCATCTGAGCTGCTTCTTCAAGATTTGTAGTTTCTGTAGCTTCTGCATCCTCAAATGATTCTCCTTCCCCGACAAATTCAACTACCTGTTCTTCCACATTAGGTAACTCGTAATTAGAATTCTCAAGCTCTGCTAATATATCTACATTAGGATCAACTATTTCTATTTCATCTGATTCAATATCTAATATATTCTGTAATACAGACTTAGTGCCCTCTATCCTATCCATTGTAGCCTTCTCAGCTGCCTCTGTTAATTCTAGCATTTCGGCAACTAATGATTTAACTGGATTAGTATTAATTTCTTCCTCAGGAGTCTCAACTATAGATTCAACATCAACAACAGATTCCTCAGTTACTGGTATTTCTTCTGCCGTCATTTCTTCCACTGGTGCTTCTTCTACTACCGGTGTTTCCTCTGCTACTGGGGTTTCTTCCATTACTGGCACTTCTTCTGCTACCGGTATTTCTGCCGTCATTTCTTCCACTGGTACTTCTTCCACTACTGGTGTTTCCTCGGCTACTGGCACTTCTTCTGCCACTGGCATCTCTGCCATCATTTCTTCTACTGGTGGCTCTTCCATTACTGGTGTTTCCTCAGCCACTGATACATCCTCAGCTACTGGCATTTCTGCCACCATTTCTTCTACCGGTGCTTCTTCCACTACCGGTATTTCTTCAGCTACTGGAGTCTCTTCCATTACTGGCATTTCCTCCGCCACTGGAACTTCCTCAGTCACTGGCATCTCTGCCACCATCTCTTCCACCGGTGTTTCTTCAACTACTGGCATTTCCTCGGCTACTAGGGTTTCTTCTGCTACTGAAGGTTCTTCCATTACCGGAATATCCTCAGCCACTGGCATCTCTTCCATTACTGGCATTTCTGCCACTGGAACTTCTTCTACTACTGGTGTTTCTTCAACTACTGGAGGCTCTTCCATTACTGGTGTTTCCTCAACCACTGGAACTTCTTCTGTCACTGGCATTTCTGCAACCATTTCTTCTACCGGTGTTTCTTCTGCTACTGGCACTTCCTCAGCCACCGGCATTTCCTCTGCTACTGGTATATCCTCAGCTACTGGAACTTCTTCTGCTACTGGGGCCTCTTCCATTACTGGCATTTCTGCCGTCATTTCTTCTACCGGTGCTTCTTCTACTACCGGTATGTCCTCTGCTACCGGCATTTCCTCTGCTACTGGAACTTCCTCTGCTACTGGCATTTCTGCCACCATTTCTTCCACTGGTTCTTCTACTACCGGTGTTTCTTCTGCCACTGGAGGTTCTTCCATTACTGGCATCTCTGCTACTGGAACTTCTTCTACCACCGGGGGTTCTTCAGCTACCGGAGGTTCTTCCATCACTGGTATATCCTCAGCTACTGGTGTTTCCTCAACTACTGGAACATCCTCTGCTACCGGCATTTCTGCCACCATTTCTTCCACTGGTTCTTCTATTACCGGTGTTTCTTCTGCCACTGGAGGTTCTTCCATTACTGGCATCTCTGCTACTGGAACTTCCTCTGTTACTGGCATTTCTGCTACCATTTCTTCTACCGGTGCTTCCTCAACTACTGGAGGTTCTTCCATCACTGGTGTTTCCTCTGCCACTGGAGGTTCTTCCATTACTGGCATCTCTGCTACTGGTGCTTCTTCCATCACTGCTGTTTCTTCAACTACTGGAACTTCCTCTGCCACTGGCATCTCTGCTACTGGTGCTTCCTCCGCAACTGGTACTTCTTCTGCTACTGGTATATCCTCAGCCACTGGTGGCTCTTCCATTACTGGTATTTCCTCAACTACTGGAACTTCCTCTGCTACTGGCATTTCTGCCACCATCTCTTCCACCGGTGTTTCTTCAGCCACTGGCATTTCTGCCACTGGTACATCCTCCGCTACTGGCATCTCTGCCACTATTTCTTCCACTGGTGCTTCTTCCACTACTGGTGTTTCTTCTACTACCGGTGCTTCCTCGGCTACCGTTGTTTCTTCTGCCACCGGCATCTCTTCCACCGGTGTCTCTTCCATTACTGGCATCTCTGCTACCGGTATATCCTCAGCCACTGGAACTTCCTCTTCCACTGGTGCTTCTTGTTGTGTATCTTCTCCAAATGCATCTATTGTTTCAGCTTGTTCATTCATACTATTAGTTACAGCAGCAGTAATGTCTTTTGCTACATTCTCATCTATATCTTCTACTTTTCGCACCATTTCCCTTAATTCACGCATAAAATCAAGGCCCAATGGTGTTTGAAAAACTAAAGCTCCTGCATCTGCTACGTATATAATCTGCTTTTGTGTTTCATAATCATAGATATCATGAAACTTTGCCATATTCTTGATTTTTTCAAGCTCATCTAGAGCAATATTGTACTCTTCTTCTGTTTCAAACGTATAATTCTTTAGCTTATACTGTCCATCTGCCATAACTTCACCTCACCAAACTCTCTAAGTTTTATTCACTCAAACGGTAAAGCTCCTAATCCTTTGTATTTAGGCTAAATCAAATGCTTTTATGACACAAAAAGAGCGCCATTTGGTTAAAAATAGCGCCTAATAAATATGCACCTGGCTACCATTTTAAAGGCCCTCTAGTTTTGCGTCACAGGATTTCCCCTGCTTTGCCCAATATTGAATTCACGATTTATCTGAAATAATAGTATCACACTTTTAAGATATTTTCAACAGTATCAGAAGTGATATTTGACCTAACATCCCTTTCCATCTATGCTACAAGACTGTCCAAAATTTTCATAAGTAATTGGTAGATTTCTTTCTGCTAAAAAGCCCTCCCAATCTGTAAAAACAGTGCCATCTTCCATAACAATAGCTGGAATTCCTATATCGTTAATTTTCTTTAGTCTATCAAATATAGGATTTGTGTCTCTCATAATTAAGAAGTCTTTTAAATCCTTAAGATTTTTATTAATATCAACGAATCTGTATTCGATTCCATTATCATCAAAACTTCTTTTGCAATTAATGCAATCCGGACACATCTCGCTTCCATAAACAACTAACATAAAAACCTCCTAACCAAAGGCTATTAGCCCTTTAAATCTCTAGACTGTCTGTCCATATCCTCAACAACAATGTCATAGATTTCTCCATGAGTTCTGCAATATGATAAAACATCCCATGGTTCATTAGTGTGATAATGAAGCTTAACTGTTGCCTTATTACCATATTCGTCTTCTCCACTATCTCCTGCAATTACCATAGAATCGCCCTTAATATTGTCGATTAAATATTCTCTGATTTCATCTGTTAAATCATCTGCTACATCATCTGCATCTACGTCATCATCAACATAAACGTCTAATAATAATTGTGTATCATATCTAAATTCAATTGTCTGTTCTGGCATTGCCATATTCTCTTCCTCCTAAATATTATCTAATACCATTATAATCCAGTTTTTCTCCATTTAAAAGTTACTAAACTATAAACTTACATAAAAAACACCTAATTGAGAAAAAATCCCAACTAGGTGTTAAATTCTACTGATTAATTAAATGTGTTACATCTAAGTACTGTGGTAAACCATCTACATATTCTACCTTAGCTTCGCCCTTAATAAGTGGCTTTAAGTATGTAAGCATCTCTTCTGTAACGTCATTGCCTCGTTCATTGATCCATTCTCTTGGAACAGCTTTAACTCCATTAGCAATTTCACAAACCGGATGACCACCATAAACTACTTCATATGGTTTATCACTAGTTCTTGTAACAGTTGCCATTAAACCTGTCTTACCATCTTTAGCTAATTCACATGCCTTTTCACCTAACTTAACTGATTCTTCTAAATCTGTTAATGAAGCCTGATGAGTTGCACATCTTTGTAAAATATTTAATTCTACTGAACGTACCTTACAACCAATTTCATTAGCAATTAAATGTTCAAGAGCTTTACCAGCGCCACTTAGCTGAACATGTCCAAATTTATCAAGTTTGCTTTCAGAAGCTGAGAAATAATTGCCATCCTTGTCTCTAATACCTTCAGAAATAGCAATTATTACATCATCTTGTTTTTCAAGTAATGCCTTAACGTCTTCTACACATTCCCTAGCATCAAAAGCTGCCTCTGGAAGATATATAAGATGTGGAGCCTTACTATATTCATTTCTTGCAAGTGCTGAAGCTGCTGTTAACCAACCTGCATCACGTCCCATAATCTCCACGATTGTAACTGATTTCACGTGATAAATATATGTATCATGAGCCATTTCCAAAATAGATGTAGCAACATACTTAGCTGCTGAACCAAAACCTGGTGTATGGTCTATATGAACTAAGTCATTATCAATTGTCTTTGGAATACCTATTACTCTTACATCACTGTTAATTGATGCTGCGTACTTTGATAATCTATCAACTGTATCCATTGAGTCATTACCACCAATATAGAAAAAGGCGTCTATATCATGTTTCTTAAAGAAATCGAAAATTTTCTCATATATTTCCTTGTTGTCCTCTGGTAAAGGCATCTTATATCTACATGAACCAAGGTACATAGCAGGAGTTACAACTAGTTTTTCTACAAAACCATCAATTTCATTGATTTTTTCTGAAAGATTAATAAATCTATCTTCTAATATACCTGTAATTCCGTTTAATGAACCATATACATTTTCAAAAATTCCATTTTTTATATTGTAGTTTAAAACACCAGCTAAGCTAGCATTAATAGCCACTGTAGGACCACCTGATTGTGCTATAATAGCATTTTTCATATTACTCACCATTCCTAAATTTATTTTTTGCTTGAGCTATTTTTTGGAATGTTGTTCCAAGCATTTGCTCTACATTAGATTCTTCCAAGCAAGTAGTATATTCTATCAATGCATCAATTGTAAACATTTTATCGGAAATTTTATTTATCTTACGTATTTTTGTAAGTATTCTATCTTTTAAATCGTCCATTTCTTTCTCATCATACATGCGGGTAATTACTACGAAATGATCCATAGATAAACGACCTACAACCCCTGTTATACCTACACATTCCTTTATAATATTTCCAACTTCTCTTAACACGAGCTTAGAAAACTCTCTACCATATACATTTAAGCAATGCTCATAATCTATTATATCTACAACACTAATGCCATACTTAACATCATTAAATATGTATTCATCGCAATACTGATTTGCCTCTGCTAATAAACCCTTTGCATTATAAAGCCCTGTATATTCATCCGTTAATAGTAGTTTTTCATTTTTTAATATATTACCTGGAAAATCAGTAATAATGCCAACTACTCCCTTACATTCTCCGCCTTCATAATATGGATGAACGCTTATAATTACCGGTTTTGTTTCATTTCCAAAGCTCTCAGTCTCAACTATTGTTACACTTTTACCTGTGGAAATGGCATATGCCTCTTTTTTAGCAGTAGATGTCTTCTCAGCCCAATTTAATTCACGCTCTGTTTTTCCTATAATCTCTGACTTATCCTTAAAACCATAAAATTCAAGAAAGCTTTTTGATACATCAACATATCTTAAGTCAATATCTTTCCAATAACAGTTTACACTTGGATAATCCTCATCCTTAAAATTATTCTTGAATTCATCAATTTCAATAATTTTATCCTTGCATTTAGCTATCTTCTTAGCATAAAGTTTTTCCTCATAACTTGCATTTCTTGTTGTAGAGATAACCTTATTGTTACCAATATAAATACATTCCAGAGTCTTCCAGACATAATCCATGTTTTCTTTAATTCTAATATACTCTGTTATTATCTGCTCTTTCGAACTTCTAATTCTATTTTTTAATGTATCCATATCGTAGAACTTCAAATACTTATCTCTATCAGAAAAATATATTCTATTCTCAATATACCTAGCTATATTATTACCTATATCTTTGCCATCATATGAATAGCTATCTTGATCATTTACATATAATTCTGTATTTGTAAATGTATTTAAATCAAACACATCTATCCTATCATACTTATTAAGCAAGAACTTATCATACATCTGCTTTATAGCCCTGTTGTAATATATTTTTTCCAAAAACATATTAACTATATTACAAACATATGCCTTTTTATTATCAAATTCTGCCACTTTACATATTCTTACAACGCAAAATTTCCCATCTATAACAAAATCTGCAGATGCTGCCTTATCTCCTTTTTTATCAGCTGAATTAAATAAACTATGTACTTTGTTATAATAATAGACATTTCTTTTCTCATTAATGTAAATTTCTAATTGTTCTGGTGTAGAAAACCTAAATCCGCTTAAGAAGTTTTTAAGGCTGTTGTTATAGTAAAGCATAGTTAGCTTATCTTCACATTCTTCGAAAATTGCTATAGGTATTTGTGTATCATAACCCAAATCATCAATTTCATACTTATCGCCTTCCATTATAGGTACACCGCTAAGTACGTTAACTGAGCCAATATTGTCATAATAAGGCGACTGATATATATATTCTACGCCACCTTCATATGTATCTATAAAATTAAGAACATCTTCCCAATTCATAGGTTTTCCAAAGTAATAACCTTGTATTTTTTCACATCCTATACTTCTTAGGAATTCATACTGTTCCCTTGTTTCAACGCCCTCTGCAAGTGTCTTAATTCCAATCTTCTTGGCCATATCTATAATTGACATAATAATCATTTGTGACTTTCTATCATTATTAGATATAAATTTCATATCAAGTTTAATATTATCGAACTCATAGTCTTTTAAAATATTTAAAGAAGAGTAGCCACTTCCAAAGTCATCCATCCAAATTTCAAAACCAGCATCTTGAATTTTTTTTACTTCTTCCTGCATAAATACAGGATCATCAGCCACTACGCTCTCTGTAATTTCAAAATGAATAATATTTCTTGGGACCTTGTATTTTTTAATATTCTTATTAATAACATCTAAAATACGATTGTCACTAAAGTCCTGTCTTGATAAATTTACAGATACAGGAAAAAACTTGTTTCTATTTCTTTTATATTCATCGTGGTGTTGGCAAACTTTTTCTAGAATGCAAAAATCCAGTTTATATACCAAATTAGCTTCTTCAAGTGCAGGCACGAAAACTGCAGGTGAAATCATCCCGTATTCAGGATCAATCCACCTTGCTAAAGCTTCAAAACCACATAATTTTCCAGTAATAGATCTTATAATAGGTTGATAATACACAACAATGTATCCTTCATTTACTGCTCTATCTATATTAGCTATTACATATTCCTTCATATCTTCATTTGACATTTTAGTTCCCCCAAATTATTAGATTTCACGTCACGAAAGAATACTTTTTATCGTTAAATGAATTATATCATCAAAACTCTTGTTTATCAACAATATAGATTTTATACATTTTTCTATTATTTTACAAAAAATTAATTTTTATGTTTATTATTCTATTTCTTTTTGATATAATTTAGATGTTCGCGCGTTTATCCCTTGTTTGCTTTATATTCAATCAGTAAACTCGTGAAACAAAATACATTTATTCAAGAAAGAGAGAGAACAAAATGCTTGAAAAAACATTTAAACTCAAAGAACACGGAACATCTGTAAAGACAGAAGTTATTTCCGGTGTAACAACATTCCTTGCAATGGCTTACATTTTAGCCGTAAATCCTAACATCTTAGGAACAGTAATGAATCAGGATGGCGTATTTATAGCTACATGTTTAGCTTCTGCTATTGCTACTTTTGTTATGGGTCTTTGGGCTAACTATCCAATCGTACTTTCTGCTGGTTTAGGTCTTAATGCTTACTTTGCATATACAGTATGCTTAACTGAATTAGCAGATATGGGTGCTAACGCTTTCACAGTTGCTTTAACTGCTGTATTTGTTGAAGGTGTTATTTTCATCGTTATTTCTGCTTTTAAAGTAAGAGAGCAGATTATCAATGGTATTCCTCAGAACGTTAAATACGGTATCACAGCCGGTATCGGTTTATTCGTTGCATTCATCGGTTTAAAGGGTGCTAATATCACTATCGCAAGTAATTCTACATTAGTTGATCTTGGTGATTTCTCAAGACCAGATGTCGTTTTATGTATTGTAGGTTTACTTATTATTGTAATTCTTAGTCATTATCATGTTAAGGGTTCTGTTCTTATCGGAATCATTTCAACATGGATCTTAGGAATTATTGCTGAGAAGATCGGTTGGTATGTTGTTGATGTTGAAGCTGGCGTTTACTCATTAATTCCTAATGGAATTGTTAGTGTAACAAGCTTTAACGGTTTAAAAGAAACAGCATTTCATTTAGACTTTGCATGGGCTGGAACACATATCATCCAGTTTATTGCTATTCTATTTAGTTTCTTATTCGTAGATTTATTCGATACAGTTGGTACAGTAGTAGGTGTCGCTGATAAGGCTGGCTTACTTGATGAAGAAGGTAAACTTCCAAGAGTTGGTAGAGTATTCCTTGCTGATGCTATCGGTACTGTAATTGGTGCATGTCTTGGTACATCAACAGTTACTTCTTTCGTAGAATCTTCTGCAGGCGTTGCTGAAGGTGGTAAGACAGGTTTAACAGCTTGTGTAGCAGGTTTATTATTTATCGTTGCTTTATTATTTAGCCCTGTATTCTTAGCTATCCCTACATTTGCTACATCTCCAGCACTTATTTATGTTGGTATGCTTATGGTAACTTCAATTACTAAGATTAACTTTGAAGAAGATACAGCTGATGCTATTGCTGCTTATCTTGCTATTGTTATCATGCCATTAACATATTCTATTTCAAACGGTATCATGTTTGCAGTAGTTTCTTGGGTAATTGTTAAGGTATTTACTAAGAAGGCTAAGGACGTTAGTCCAGTAATGTGGGTAATATTCGTATTATTCGCACTTAGAATTGCTACTTTAATTACTAACTTCCACTAGTATTTAAATTACAATTAATAATAAATAAGCCAGAAATACATAAGGTATTTCTGGCTTATATTTTTACTAACTAATCCTTTATATTAAATAATTTCTTAGCATTTAAATTTGTTATATCTATTACTTCCTGTGGAGTAATACCCTTTATTTCTGCAATTTTTTCTGCTACAAAGCTAATATTTCTGCTATCATTTCTTGTTCCTCTATGAGGTTCTGGTGCCATATATGGACTATCTGTTTCAACTACTAATTTTTCTAAAGGTAAATGTTCTACCACTTCCTTTAATTTTTTGGAATTCTTAAAGGTTACTACTCCGCCAACACCTATATAATATCCTAGTTTTAAAAACTCCTTACATGCTTCCCATGAATAGGAATAGCAATGTATTATTCCACCTGTCTTATAAGCATACTCCCCATTACTATTCTTAGTGTTAGATAAAATATCAATTGTATCCTTACATGCATCCCTTGAATGGATAATTACTGGTAAATTCAAATCTGAAGCCAATATTAATTGCTTAGTAAAGCTCTCAATTTGCATATCCCTTGGCGGTTCATCATAGTGATAATCTAAACCTATCTCACCAATTGCAATCACCTTTTTATTAGCAGAATTTTCTCTTAGCCACTCCATTACTTCATCATTAAGACTTAATATATCCTCTGGATGAAGTCCTATGGCTGCATAAACATTCTCATATTTATTGGCAAGTTCTATAGAATCTTTACAACCCTTAAAGCTAGCTCCTACATTAACAATTTTTTCTATTATTCCATCTTCTTTTAGCATCTCATTTAATAATTCATCTCTATCTTCATCATAGGATACATCATCAAAATGCGCATGTGTCTCAAATATCTTCATTTTATTTCCTCGCTTTTTATAAAACAATTGCTTTATTATACACTTTCTTTTTACAAATTTCTACATCAAGCAAAGTGTTTCCGAATTTCAATAATATATGTTATAATATTACAAGATTATTTGTTTTGTGAAAAAAGTTTCGGAGTACTATTATGTTAGAATTCTTATTAAGACATGATGAAGCCCATATACAAGCTTCCGCTATTGTTTTTGACATTATTCTAATATTATTTTCTAATGTGCAAGTTAAGAATAACAAGCTAGGTATTTCATTTAGAAATTTACTTTATTGTGGTACATTTCTTACTATTATTGAAACCACTCTATCTTGGCTTGAAGATCTTCCTAATTGTGCACTTAGTTTTTATGTCATAAATTCCCTAAATATGCTAGTTTACTTACTAATAATCACTCTAGGTTTTGGCCTTGCAGCCTACTTTGAACTATCCTTTGGCAGTTTCAACAATAAAAAAATATGGACATTTAACCTAATAGTTTTTTTTGCTTATGTTGTAATACTTATAAGCAACATATTTACAGACTGCATTTCAATTTTTAATTTAGACACTAAAGTCTATACCCACGGCCCCCTCTTTTATACTGTTGGTGTTCTTTTTCCTGTGTATTCCTATGGGTTTTGCCTTTTTATATTCATTAGAAATTTCAAAAACATCAGTACAAGAATTCGTCCTGCACTGTCATTAACTTTCTTAATCATTGTAGTTGGTATTGTATTACAACCTCTAGTTAATGGTAAAATCACAATTACAGGACTTCTTATATCTATCGGAATGTTCATACTTTATATGACAGTAGAAACTCATGACTATATGCGATTAATTGAAGCCAATCAAAAGCTTTTAATTGCAAAAGAAGAGGCCTATAATGCCAATAAATCTAAAAGTGCTTTTCTTGCTAATATGTCTCACGAAATTAGAACTCCTCTAAATGCATTTCTAGGTCTTAATGATTTAATTATAGAAGAATCTATGGATTTTGAAACCTTAGAGTTAGCTGAAAATATTAAATCTGCAGGAAATGCTCTGCTCTCAATAATTAACGAAATACTCGATATCTCCAAAATTGAGACTGGAAAAATCGAAATAAAAAATACTCCATACAATCTTGGGGATATTATTAGAGATATTGATGTAATAATTAGAACTAGAGCCAAAGACAAGGGCATTCCCTTTATAATGGATATTGATGAAAACCTTCCTAATGAACTAATCGGCGATGTGGCAAAAATACGACAGGTAATTATTAATGTTCTAAATAACTCAGTAAAATACACTTCATCCGGAGCTATAGTTTTTACTTTAAGAGGCAGCGTTCAAAATAATACCTTACTTCTTAAAATGCAGATTTTTGATACTGGTATGGGTATTAAAAAGGAGGATTTATCACACCTTTTTGAAAGCTATAGACGTGTTGATTTAAAGAAAAATGTTAATATTGAGGGCACTGGACTTGGTCTATCTATAGTAAAACAGTCCATTGATATGATGGGAGGAAGTATTAGTGTTAGAAGTAACTATGGCCTTGGAACCTGTTTTTATATGGAGATTCTACAAACTATTAAGTCCTACGAAACAGTTCATGAATACCTCCATATGCAAAAACAGAATCGTATCAGTAAAATTACAGATAGCTTTATAACTCCAAACGCCAATATTTTAATTGTGGATGACAATGACATGAATATTAAAGTAGCCTGTGGTTTTTTAAAATCCACTAAAGCTAATTTATTTACTGCAAATGGTGGCCCTGAAGGCTTAGATTTACTTGAAAACTACAAATATGACATTGTTTTTCTTGATTCCTTTATGCCAGTTATAGACGGCACACAAATTTTAAAGAAGATCAGGTCAAATCCTAAAAATATAAACTACAACACACCTATTATTGTACTTACGGCCGATGCCCTATCCGGTTCCAAGAAAAAATACTTAGATCAAGGATTTAACGACTACTTAAGTAAACCTGTTAATGCTAGCCGCCTAAAGGAAAAACTCATTAAGTTTCTTCCTAAGGAACTAATTGATTTAACTAATACAACTGTAAAGGATAATTATTTAACCACACCAAAAAATATTATTAAGAACGAAATCGTTATGCCAAAACTTAATAATCACCCTGATAATCTAGTTAATTGGAAAGAGGGCTTAAATCTTTGCAGAGGAAATAAAACTCTTTACAGGGAGCTTCTTGATGAATTTATTCGAATTAAACCAGAAAAACGTCTTGAAATTAACAATGCCTTTGAAAAGCAAGATTGGGATTCTTATAACATATTGACTCATTCACTTAAATCCAATGCCAAAACCATAGGTGCTAACCTTTTATCAGATGCCGCCATGGAAATGGAATATGCTAGTAGAGCCATTCTTGCTGGTGAGAATATTAATTCAAACGTTGCCCTCATTAAAGAAAAACATAGGATTTTACTAAAAATGTATGATGATGTACAGGAGGAACTATTATGGATTTCATTCTAAGACATCCTAAAATTAATTTTGAAATTGCTGCTATAATATTTGATATTATAGTGGTTATTTTCTCATGGAATCATTCATACCGAAATGAAAAAACAGCCAAGGCCTTTAAAGCAGTAACAATCAACTGTCTATTACTAACTACATGTGAAGTTGCTCTTCCATTTATCTTAGAACTAGACAGCTCTTTTAACCTTGTAAAATCCTTTATAAACTCACTGCAATTCGTTTTTTCATTATTTACTTTGTATTCTTACTCAAGATATATGCAGTATTACACCAAAATAACCATGTCTAAATTACTAACACTCATAAACCTCATAATCTTAATAATAAATACAGCATTAATTCTTAGTAACCCTTTTACACACCTTATTGATTACTATAATCCAGCATCTAATTCTTTTATTAATTCTTTTGGATATATTTATGTAGGCTACATCCCTGCAATGTTTTTTGCATGCGAAGCCCTACTTATATACTTTATAAGTTTTAAGAATTTACTGCCAAGAGAAAAACTCGCTCTTAGTTTTATTTTTATAATGTCCTTAATTGGATCATTTTTACAGCCTATGTTACATGGTCAATTAAAAATTATAGGGCTGTTCTCTTCATTTAGCATATTTTTATTATACCTTTCTCTTGAAAACAGTGATTATCACAGTCTTTCCCTAATCAAGGAAGAATTACAAGAAGCTAACGAATCTGCACGAAACGCCAATAAGGCTAAAAGCGTATTCCTTGCCAACACTTCTCATGAAATAAGGACACCTCTTAATGCTATGCTTGGTATTACTGACATTATTTTAAATACTTCCAACGAAGAAAATGTGCTTTCATATGCTAACGATATGAAAATTGCCGGTAATAGCCTTTTGCATATAATTAATGATGTACTTGATATTTCTAAGATTGAAGCTGGTAAGCTAGAAATTCTTAAAAATAAATACCACTTTGCAAGCCTTATTGATGAACTCAATTTCACCTATAAATTAAAAGCAGAAGAAAAAGGACTGGAATTTATATTTGATGTTGATGAAGATCTCCCTGATTTACTCATAGGAGATGAAGCTCATTTAAGGCAAATTCTTAGTAATATTCTTAGTAATGCCGTTAAATTTACAAAATCTGGCGAAGTAAGATTCTCTGTATTTGGTGTTGTAAAAAAGCCAGAAGTTTACTTTACTTTTATCATATCAGATACTGGTATTGGCATTAAAGACGAAGATTTATCCCATCTTTTTGAATCCTTTAAAAGGGCTGATATGGAAAACAATAGAAACATTGAGGGTACAGGGCTTGGCCTATCTATTGCCAAACAGCTAATTGATAACATGGATGGACAAATAAGTGTTCATAGTAAATACGGTGACGGCTCTATTTTTACAATTAAAATCAAGCAGCAAATTGCTGATGATATTAGTATTAACGAATATAGAAAACTATTAATAACACAAGAAAAGCAAACAAATGATGCCAGTTCTAAACTAGATTTAACGGATAAAAAAATACTAATTGTAGATGATAATGATATTAATATTAAAGTTGCTCTTGCATTCTTTAAGTCATTTAACGCAGATATCACTACATTTAATGACAGTATTGAAGCCTTTAGAAATATTCAAATTGTAAAATACGATTATATTTTCCTTGATGATTACATGCCTAAGCTTTCTGGAAGTGGACTATTAAAGAGAATGCGAAGTCTTCCTAATTGTCCTAATAAAGAGACTCCTGTTATTGTAATGACTGCCAATACTAATATTGAGGATCGTAATAATTACCAAAAACTAGGATTTAACGGATTCCTTGGTAAACCTATTCAAAATGAATCACTAGAAGAACTTTTTAAAAAATTATAACAAACGAGAGAAAAGCGATAATCTAACGATTACCGCTTCTCCCTCAAAACACATTTACTTATATCGAAAATTAGTTGTTAATTAATTTATCGCTTTCATTATTCCAGCTGTAAAGCTTTCTAATTTCTGCGCCTACCTTCTCTGCTGGATGTTCAGCTGCAAGCTTTCTCATAGCCTTGAAGTGAACCTGTCCACCAGCTTCTGACATATCTAATAAGAATTCCTTAGCAAATGTACCATCCTGAATATCTGCTAAAATCTTCTTCATAGCTTTCTTAGTGTCCTCTGTAACAATCTTAGGACCTGTAATATAATCTCCATATTCAGCTGTATTAGAGATTGAATATCTCATACCAGCAAAACCTGACTGATAGATAAGATCTACGATTAACTTCATTTCGTGTACGCATTCAAAATATGCATTACGTGGATCATAACCTGCTTCAACAAGTGTCTCAAAACCAGCCTGCATTAATGCACATACACCACCACAAAGAACAGCCTGCTCACCAAAGAGGTCAGTCTCTGTCTCTGTTCTAAATGTTGTCTCTAAGATACCAGCTCTAGCTCCACCAATACCAGCACCATAAGCAAGTGCCATATCAAGTGCCTTTCCTGTCTCATCCTGTTCTACAGCTACTAAACAAGGAGTACCCTTTCCAGCCTGATATTCAGAACGAACTGTATGACCAGGAGCCTTTGGTGCGATCATTGTAACATCAACACCCTTAGGAGCCTTAATTAAACCAAAATGTACATTAAAACCATGAGCGAACATAAGCATGTTACCAGGAACTAAGTTAGGTTCAATATCTTCCTTGTATAACTTTGCCTGCTTCTCATCGTTAATAAGAATCATAATAATATCTGCTTTCTTAGCAGCTTCTGCTGCTGTATATACTGTAAAGCCCTGTTCCTCTGCTCTCTTCCATGACTTAGAACCCTCGTAAAGACCAATAATTACATTACAGCCAGATTCCTTTAAATTAAGAGCATGTGCATGACCCTGACTACCATAACCAATAATTGCAATTGTCTTACCTTCTAATAAATCTAAATTACAATCTGACTCATAGAAAATTCTTGCTTCTGCCATCTTTCTTACCTCCATTAAATGTGTTTATTGGATTTAAGCTAAATCATCTTCCTTCCTCACAACGGGTTACCTCATACCGTTTCTGATTTAGTTTAAATTAATGTTGTATAACAACTTAAAATCGTTGTCTGACAACAATAATACAGCAATTTTTCTATGCTGTCAATGCAATTTGAGAAATTAACCTAATACTTCTGTGATATTTTTCATAATATCCTCAGCCAAAAATGGTTTCGTTATAAATCTCTTAGCTCCACACTTTAATGCCTCTAGAATTTTGTCTTCCTGACCAGCTGCTGTAATCATAATTACATTGGCATTGCTATCATATTCCATAATTTCTTTCAATGCCCCATTACCTGTTAATCTTGGCATTGTAATATCTAGTGTTATTAAATCCGGCTTATATTCCTTGTATGCATCAACACCTTCTATACCATCAATAGCCTCACATACAACTGTATATCCATTTTCTTCTAATATTGTCCTAAGAATTTTTCTAGAAAGGGATGAGTCATCTACAATAACAACACTACCCTTACTATCCTCTGACTCAGGGCTTCCCTCTAATACCTCTATATTACCTTCTATTGGATCCTCGCCTATTTTTACCTCTGAATTAATTGCTATGTAAAATAAGATTTTCTTGTCTTCTATATAAAGCGGTAGGACATAAGCATCACCCATAGCGCTTTGATTTTCATAAGCATGCTGTGGGAATATCTCTACTTTAACTCCCTTATGACATATATTTGTTGCAAATAAGCCTGAAATACAATTAATAAATTCTCCAACTGCATCATATACATCTTCATTTGCCTCGGTATATTGTTCATCTGCATATCTATTAGCAATTAAAAGCATTCCATCCTGATTATCATCTGCTAAAAATCCAATATGGATATCCGCATCACCTTTCAATTCCATTGTAACAAATGATTTATAATCAGCCTGTTTTACTCTAATTATTCTGTCAATGTAAAAATCTGTACTTACAAACCTGGTTATATTTCTTAACATAAGTCCAACAAGATCAGTAACAAATGGCTTTGAAGCAAAAGCAAACATTGGAACCACTTTATCAAATTCATCATGTTTAAGTGCTTCTAATTCATTCTCATCGAATCCTTGCCTCTTTCTAAAATCCTCAATATAACCATTTATTTCAGCTAAGAATAATCCCTTATCCTCACATAATAATTGAATGAATTTTACATAATCCCCTTCTTGCATTGAAAGAAGTTTGTCTAATTGCTCCTTTGATAAAAAATTATTATTAACGGCAATTTCTCCAAACTTTGCATCCTCTATTGCTTGAAGTCTATGTATTTCTTTTACTTCTGTTTCAGTTAAATATCCTTCTTCTATAGCAAGAAAGCCAATTTTAATTCTTGTATTTCTAAGTGCAAGTATAATGTCCTCATACTCATCCTTAGTGATAACATTCATTTCAATTAAATATTTACCAAAAAGCTGACAAAACATAGAGCTACCACCTTTCAATTTTCACGTCTTAATATAATCTGATTATATCAAATCTATAATTTAAATTCAATAAATCATTTTATTATTTATAAATTTAAAAATAAAGCGTGTATAACCATGTTAACTGGATATACACGCTTTATTTTATAAACTCTCTGTTAAATTGCCATCCCACAAGGCATGTCTTAAATGCATTATACTTGCACTCTTAAGACCTGCTGAATCTCTTCGCTCTAAGAATTTCATAATTACAATATGATCATTGTATGCATCCTGTGCAATCATATCTAGATTTTCTTCAAGGGCAAAGGTTTTTTCAATTGTCTCTGTGAGAATTGGTGTGAACTGAGTTAGAAAATCATTATGTGATGCTTTCATAATAGCACCATGGAAATTGACCTCTGACTCAATTCTTTTCTTTGACTTTGGATTTTTCTTTATCTGTTTCTGACAAATATCTCCAAGTCTAAGTATCTCTTCAATTTCTTCATCTGTTGCTCTCTTTGCTGCAAGTGCAGCTGCTTCTGGCTCAATTATAAGCCTTGCTTCATAAAGATCTCTTAATGTAACTTTCATTGCAAGAACATCTTCTACGTGGAGACTGCCACCATCCACGTACTGGTTTAAGACATCTGATACATAAGTACCTCGTCCCCTATAAACCGTAAGTAATCCTTCCGAAACCAAGATTCTAATAGCCTCTCTTAGCGTGGTTCTTGATACCTTTAACTCATCAGCTAACACGTTTTCGTTAGGTAATTTTTCACCAGGTTTATACTTATTCTTGTCTACAATCATACTCTTTAGTGCACTAGCCGTTCTTTGAGAAAGGTTCTCTTTGTTTTCAATCTGCATAATTGTCCCTTTCTGTTATTAACTCTTTACTACATATCTTTTTTTAGGCCCAAAAGATACTCTTCCCATTCATTCATACCCTCACCTGTCTTGGCAGAAACAGGAAAAATACGAACATTAGGGTTAAGCTTCTTAACTGCCTCGTAACATTTATCTTCATCAAAGTTGAAAAAACTCTTAGTATCGTATTTTGTAACAACTAAAGCATCTACCATGCTAAACATTAGTGGATACTTTAATGGTTTATCATCACCTTCAGGAATAGACAGAATCATTACATTAACGTGAGCACCTGTATCAAATTCTGCAGGACATATTAAATTTCCTACATTCTCAAGTACTGCAATGTCTATATCCTCAATTCCTAATTCAAACACACCTCTTCTTGTCATACCAGCATCCATATGACACATACCATCTGTATGTACCTGAATACTTTTAGCACCATTTTCTTCAATTGCAATAGCATCCACATCTGAAGCTATATCTGCTTCCACAACCCCAAATCTTATCTTATCCTTAAGATCAGTTATTGTTCTTTTTAGAAGAGTTGTCTTTCCAGAACCTGGGCTACTCATTAAATTAATAAGGCAAACCTTAGCTTTAGTTAGTTCATCTCTTAAATTCTTAGCATCTAAGTCATTAGATTCTGTAACGCTTTTATTTAATTCAATTACTCTCATATGTTCCCTTTCTTATTTCAGCCTTTAACCATGATATCCACTTATCAAAACCTTCTCCTGTTAAAGAAGAGATTGGTATAATTTCCATATCAGTATTTAGTTTATCCACATTAGCTCTTAATGCATCAAAATCAAAATCAAAAACTGACATAGCATCTATCTTATTAACAAGTAAACAATCACTTACCTGAAACATTAAAGGATACTTTAATGCCTTATCATCTCCTTCAGGAACTGAAAGGATCATTACTCTTTTATTAGCTCCCACATCAAATTCTGCAGGGCATACCAAATTTCCTATATTTTCAAGAAAAACCACATCTAAATCTTCACAACCAAGACCATCTAGGCCATGTTTTGCCATGGCTGCATCCATATGACATGAACCACCAGTATGCAACTGAATAACCTTAGCTCCTGTCTGTTCAATTGTCTTAGCATCCACATCTGAATCCACATCAGCTTCCATAACACCAATTCTAAATTCATCCTTTAATGCATTAATTGTTCTTACAAGAGTTGTTGTCTTACCTGCTCCTGGACTAGCCATAAGATTAATAAAAAATACGTTCTTCTTTCTTATTTCATCTCGAAGGGCATTAGCTTTTATATCATTATCATTAATAATATCCGCTTTAACATCTAATATCTTAATGTCTCCCATTTTAGTGCCTCCTGTGTTTCTTTCGCAAAAAATATAATGCATAGACACTACATAAAAGTAGATTTCCATACCTATATATTTTATAGTAAATTAGACAATTAATCAATAGTTGTCTGACAACCTATAGTATATGTTTTATTTTTTGTTTTTTCGTTTGGTAACTAGTTTTTAGCCTTTTTCCTATACTTTCTTCTCTTTAGATTTCTTCTCTTTTTCTGACCCTTAGCCTGTCTATAATTATTAATAGTCTCTTTAATAGCTTCATAATCTCTTTCAAACAATTCTTCGCTAATAAGATCATTTAACACAGCCTCAGATACCGTTTCTATTATCTTATCTCTAACCCATGCCTTGCTTTTATAGTCGTATTTATGCATATTATTTATTTGCTGTATATGAGCAAGTTCAGGTCTCCATAGTAGACTAAGCTTATTCTTAATTGACATATCAGTGCCTAATTTAGCAGCCCTAAGTATGTAAAAATCCAACTTTCCATCTATTAACTCAACGCTTATTATTCCCCAATTTTCAGGAACATGCTCACTTGCGTGGGCTCCATGACTAGAGCCTACCACCAAATAGTTGTAGTCAAAAAAGGCATCGTAATCCTTTACCTGGCTTTTAAGTCTAGTGTAGGTGTCTGCGTCACTTTTTATCTCAATACCAATTAAGGCACCGTCAATAATTCCAATAGCATCAGCCCTAGAATCTCCTATATTTACCTCTTCAAGGATTCTAATTTTCCCATATAATTCTTCTAAATATATGAATAAATCTTCCCTAATGTCCTTGTCATACAAGCTAAATTTCTTCATATCCACTCCCATATAAAAATTAATCTTTTTTACTCATATTTTTATAATTCTGAATTTCCTTATTAATTTCAGATGCAACTGAATCGAGTATCATTTCTAAAAATCTATCTGGTGTCTGATAAGTATCTTCTCTTTCTTTAAACTCATTTAATTGATTTATTAATCTTTTTATCGGTTCTTGATGTTTCTTTATTTCAAGATATAATCCGTTTTTACAAAACTGATTATCAATTTCGTACGATGACAACATCATAGCCTCAATGCTATAATTACGATTTTCATTATATTTAATTACTCCTTTTGACCATAAAAGATATATAGAATTCACAATTTTTCTACCATCATCTGACTGCATTGTAATAAACGCATTATTCTCATCGCCATAATACAATCGATCAATACTTACATTTAGTGCTTTAGCTATCTTAGCAGTTGTAACCAAATTAGGTATCTTTTTCCCATTTTCATATTGACTTAGAATTGTATTTGAAAATCCACATAAATCAGCTACAGCTTGCTGTGATAATCCTTGAGCTAATCTTACACTTTTTATATTTTCCCCTATATGTTCTTCATAATTCATATATCCTACCTCCTTCTACATAAGTATAACATATTTTATCAAAAGGTTAATGTATTTACCTTTCGTATAACATATATAAACCATTTGTAAACCATCTTTTATTTATACAAATACATCATCTGATTAATATCACTTGCCTAAAGAAAGAACTTTTTTACAAAAAAATAAATGAGAAAATTATATTATAAAAATTCAGTACAAAGGAGTTGAAAAATATGTTAAAGAGAAAATACAACATTATTGATGATGGTTTTCATCCTGAGCTAGTTGAAAAGGCATCCTTTGATGGAGGATTAGAAATACCAATAATCAAGCCCCCACAAGAAATCATTATTCCCAAAAGTCTTACACCTTTAAGCAAGAGAAAATATGCTAATACATTCGATACCGCCATTTGCGAATACGAACACGATTATCATTTTGCTGAACTTATTTATAATCCAGAGTCTATTTATGAAGAATTGTCTCACTATAGTGCATTTATCACACCTGATAGTTCATTATATATAGATATGCCTCTGTGTTTACAAATTGCAAATACCTATTTTAATAGAGCTATTGGAGCTTATTTTCAATCAAAAGACATATATGTCATCCCCAATATTCGTTGGGGTGATGAAAGAACTTTCACAAAATGTGAACTACCTGAAAAAATTGCTTTTTTAGGTGCTCCTAAACACAGTATTGTATCTGTTGGTACATATGGGTGCATTAGGACTTCACAAGACAAATACTATTTTAAATCTGGATTAGACGCAATGCTTCAAGAGTTAGAACCTAAAGTTGTTCTTGTCTATGGCAGAATGCCAGATTCCATTTTTCAAGAATATTCTAACGATACAAAATTCGTACAGTATGACGATTGGATTACTAGAAAAAAGAAAGGAGATTATTAAAAATATGGGTACAACAAAATGCGGTCGATATATACGGACAAATGGTGCTAACAATTATGCAAATGATTATGCTGTTATTCATTCAAATGAGGGTACATACAGAAAAGCATTTGGTAAAAATCCAAGACTTAGATTACAAAGCGGTGGTCATGGTGAAACTGGGATAAAAGAACTTGAAAAATATGGGATAAAATATAATATAATAAAAACATATTCTAATGGCGTACGTGTTGGAAACATTCCAGACCATTATAATAAAAAGAAACGAAAAGGTATAAATCAAGCATGGTTTCCCCAAAATTGGAAATCAAAAGACATACGACGTGCAGGAAATCATGTCGCCAACATACCTAAGAATCGTAATATAACTAATGGTATAGTATGGGGTGTTTACAAAGGAGTCAGAGTTGGCGTAATAA
>Ga0247611_10002081_pt1 | contig 33669 bp, 28 predicted proteins | sample 177DNAGHGhighgp2_FD_192422 | JGI IMG/M metagenome (GOLD analysis project Ga0247611, IMG submission 192422) | Sheep rumen microbial communities from Palmerston North, Manawatu-Wanganui, New Zealand - 1770 DNA GHGhigh gp2 | ecosystem: Host-associated > Mammals > Digestive system > Stomach > Rumen... | reverse complement strand
ATATGAGGATTTCACCAGCTTCTCGAAGGTGAATACCGACACGAAGACAAACATCTGCCATGTCACCTCAGCTCGATGGGTTCAGCTTGGCGACTACGAATGGCGCTTCGAGATTACCGCCGACCGCTTCCTGCGCAACATGGTGCGCGCCATCGTCGGCACATTGATGGAAGTCGGTCGCGGACAGCTCACCATCGATGACTTCCGTCATGTGATAGAACAAAAGAACCGTTCCAAAGCTGGCGATAGCGTGCCCGCAAGGGGGCTGTTTTTGCAAAATGTTGAATATTTATAATGTGGTTACTCCTTGCCTTTACCTCAGCCGCTTTGCTCGGCTTCTATGATGTCTTCAAGAAACAAGCCTTGAAGAGCAATGCCGTAGTGCCAGTACTGACGCTCAACACGCTGTTCTGCTCGCTCATTTTCCTGCCGTTTGTTGTGCTGTCGGCGATGGGACAGATCAGCGAGACGTCCATTTTCTATGTCCCGGTATGCGGATGGGAGGTCCACAAGTACATCGTACTGAAAGCCGTCATCGTCCTCTCGTCGTGGCTTTGCGGATATATCGCTATCAAGAATTTGCCGCTGACCATCGTCGGCCCCATCAATGCCACGCGTCCCGTGATGGTGCTCTTGGGTGCCATCTTCGTCTTTGGCGAGCATCTGAACCTTTACCAATGGATAGGTGTGCTGTTGGCCATTCTCAGCTTCTTCCTGCTTAGTCGTAGCGGCAAGAAGGAAGGCATCGATTTCCGTCACAACCGCTGGATTGTCATGGCCGTGCTGGCTTCGGCTTTCGGCGCTGTCAGCGGGTTGTACGATAAATACCTATTAGCACCCGTAGAGTCGGGTGGGGTAGGGCTCAATCGCATGGTTGTCCAAAGCTATTTCACGTTCTATCAGTTCTTGATGATGTGCGTGGTGCTTTTCACGATCCACCGCATCCGTCGCAGCGTCGTAGAGCGTATTCCGGCAGGTAAACCGTCGCGTCTCTCAGACTACACACCCTTTCACTGGCATTGGGCCATCCCCCTCATCTCTCTCTTCCTCTCCGTTGCCGACTTCGCCTATTTCTATACGCTGAGTTTGCCAGCGGCGCTTATCTCGGTTGTTTCCATGATCCGTCGCAGCAGCGTCATCGTCTCGTTCACCGTCGGCGCCCTCGTCTTCCACGAGAAGAACTTGAGGGCCAAGGCCTTCGACCTCATCCTCGTGCTCCTCAGCATGGTGTTCCTCTATCTCGGAAGTAAATGAGCAACAGCAATATGAAACGTCATTTTCTCATAGCCATTACAGCAGGTCTGTTCCTGACTAGTTGCATCAACCCTCGCGTCATCATGAGCGTTGACAAGGTGTTGCCTGCCACTTCGGCAGAGCAAGTCGTTGTGTTCGAGCATGTCGATTCATTACCTGTCAAATGCGATACGGTCGGTCATCTGCGCTTGAAGGACTCGGGCTTTACCCTTCCCTCGCGTGGCACCTATCCCTATGTCGTCTCCTATGCCAGGAAAAAGGCTGCAGAATGTGGGGCCAATGCGCTCAATATCGACGAACATAAGCTGCCGAAAAGGGGCACGACCACCCATCAGATTTGGGCTACGATGCTTTTGTTGCCTGATGCTCAGGAGTCGACATTCACTGCGTGGGCTCAGCTGGAGTCTAATCTCAATCGTGATGCTGCCATGGTAGGGCGTGTGCTCGAGGATCTCAGCCACGACTTTCGCCCGCACCATGCGCTCAAGCTAAGTGCTGGTCCTGCTTGGATCTATTCGGATATCTATACGGCAACAGGTGTCCGAAAGAATACGTTCGCCATGGATCTCATGGCTGAGTATGAGTACACGTGGAAGTCTGGGCTGGGCGTTGGCGCTACGTTCTCGCATGCCTGGGGCTTTGTGGACGATGACCCCTTGAAACTCACCTACGTAGGTCCCTCTTTCGTATATGCCTTTCGCGAGGCTCGTCAATGGGGTGCCGAAGTGGCGATAGGCATTGGCTATGCTCGCTACAACGATGGCTATCGCTCGGACAATGGCTTCGGGATGATGTATAAGGTCGGTGCAGAGTATCTGTTCACGCGCCATCTTGGTGTAGGTGCTGAGATCAACCTGCTCGACACAAGATTCAGTGAGCCAGAAGGCGTTGACCTTCCAAAGAACGAGGCCTTCGGCTTTTCGCGTCTTAACCTCTTGATAGGTCTGCGTGCCTATTTCTGATTATGTTTTTCATCGCTAACATATTTCGTCTATGAAACGTACGCTCTTGATAATCTTCCTGCTGGGCTTGTTCTTAGGACCGACAACCGTATCGGCACAGTCCGATGGTGCACGGCGTAAGTTGTTCCCTTCGCGCTCTCAACTGGCTGATCAGCCCCATAACGTCTTCAAGGTCAACGTCGGACCGGCCCTGATGTTCTCGAAGATGTATGTCGGTGTTCCGCCGACGACCTACCATCACCGCTGGGGCTTCGACCTGACGGGCGACTACCAGCACATCTGGGACCATGGCTTTGGCCTGGGCATCAATTATGCTTTCAATCACACTTCCTTCGGGTCTGAAGGCTTCTCGTTGCACTATGTCGGTCCCAGCGCCGTCTATGCACGTCGCTTGGTCGGAGGACTGGGCTTTGACGTGTCTCTCGGCATCGGCTACGGCCGTTTTGTCGAGGAGACGCACTACCGCAAATATCGCTCGGCGCTCGCTCGCGATGGCTTCGGCTCTATGCTGCAGGCTGGACTTGACTATCTGATCACGGAGAATTTCGGCGTGGGAGTGGAGACGAATCTGCTGACGGTCCGCTGTAGCAAGGTTGACGACCTCCCCGATGATGCGAGCTTCGGCGTACGGCGCTTCAACATCCTCGCTGGTCTTCGTGTCTATTTCTAAATCCTACTTTTCCTATGAAACGTCTTTCATTATTCATCATTCTATATTCATTATTTACTATTTGTGCTTCCGCTCAGATATTGATGCGCGAAGTCTTTGCAGCGATGCCTGACAGCGTGTTGCCGCTCGTTAGCAAAAACAATCGGTTGGATTGCATCGACTTTATCGAGAACAACATGGAGGCAAAGGTGCGCAACCTGTTGGATGAATATGTGACGTTGGAAGCCTTGACGAACGACTATGCCCGCTTCCGCACCAGCGCCTCAGCGCTGATGGAGCTGAAGTTGCTGCCGACGTCGGATTCCACCTCTGTCCTTTGTGTGATCACGACGGCACAGATGGGTGAGGCCGGCACAGCTTTACGTTTCGAGGACAGCAATATCCGTTTTCTGCATTCCGATTGGTCGCCTATGGTTGCCGACACGCTTAAGCGTGATGTTGAACGCGCCTACATGAATGTCGATTCTTATATAGGCGAAAACGGTGATGCGTCTATGGGCGTTTTTGAGCAAGCCAAACGCTCGCTCGCCGACTTCCATCCTGTGAGAATGGAGCTCTCTGCGGATGATGCGACCCTCACGCTGACCTTGCAGACCGCACAGCTGTCGAAGGAAGAACGAGAGGCGGTGGATGGTTGTCTCCAGCCTGTTACGTTGACATGGGACGGGCTGAGGTTTAAAAGGTAATTCGAGGTTTTGAGATTTCAATTATGCTCAATCATTTAATCTTCACTCATCAATGAACAAGAAAAGTTTCTCTATATGCCTGCTTGCCATGATCGCTTTGCCCATGTCGGCGCAGGTCGATAAGGCCATCGAAAAGATCAAGGAGAAAGCCGATAAGGTCATTGACAAGGGCAGCGACCTCATTGATCGTGGCAAGAATTACGTCGAGGATAAGGCCGACAAGGTTATCACACGCTATGGACTTGACACCATCGACGTGAACAGGGTTGACCAGGAGATGGCCAAGCGCTACATGAAAAAGGGAAGCTACGACGAGGATTATCTCGAACGCCCTGAGCAGCGTTTCACATTGAAGATTCTTGGTAATTTCTCTGGCAGCGGCATCAACATCCATAGCAACCGAGAAGGTATGAACCTGAGTAACCACCTGACGACCAAAAACAAGATAACCACCAGCGTTGGTTTCAGCTACCGTGGCATTGGGCTGAGTCTGTCCGTGAATCCCTTTAAATGGAGTGGTAAAAATGCAAATACGGAATGGAACTTCAATGTTTACAACAATAAATATGGTTTCGACCTGGTTTATCAGAATGCGCGTGACTTCGATGGTTGGATAGAGCAGCGTGGCGTCCGCATGGATATTGATGGTTCACAGGCTCAATCCAAGCTGCTTATTGTCAATGGCTACTACGCTTTCAACAATCGTCGTTACTCTTATCCGGCAGCTTTCTCTCAGAGCTATCGTCAGTTGCGTAGTCAGGGCAGTTGGTTGCTGGCAGCTTCGCTGATGGTCGGTAATGTGAGGGTTCACGAGGATGCTGACATCGGTAATCCTTATTTCCGTGTGAGTATGGGTAAGCTCGCGTTTGGTGGTGGCTATGGTTACAACTGGGTGATTACGCCTAAGTGGATGGTTCACGCTTCTGCCTTGCCTACGTTGGTTGTAGGTTCATTCGGCCATCTCACTGTCAATGATGAACGCGAGCGTGTGCCTTACGCTTTCCCTGAGTTCATCATGACAGAGCGTGTAGCCGCTATCTATGAGTTGACCCAGAATCACTTCTTCGCCCTCAACTTCGTTGCATTCAACACGCTGTTAGGCTCACGAAAGAGTGTACGCGTGAACTACAACAAATGGCGAATCCGTATTTGCTACGGTTTCCGCTTCTGATATCCACCAGGTGGTTCGATGATATACAACAAGGGGCTGCATCGGTTGATGCAGCCCCTTGACGATCTGTTTGTCTGTAGCTCGATTACTTGATGTTAATCGTAGCGGTGACTTTCTTTCTTGCACCCTTGCCGTCATCGACGGTGCCGAAGAGCTTCAGCTGCGTGGGATCACCGAATGTAACAGAAGCTGTGCCATCGATGAAGGAATAGCCCATGTCGCCAAAATCCCAGTCGTAACGGAGTGTGCCCTCCTGCTCGTTTACCCAACGCCATGTAGCCTTGTCGGTCCTTGAGTTTTTATACAACAACGCGAAGGTGCCATTGTCGGAGAAAACGATGGTTTCAATCACCGTGTTCGGCTTCAAATTATCCTTCACATCAGAATAGTTCTTGATGTAATCGAGGATGGAGTTGATGTTGCAACCTTGTTCCTGATAGAAACCGGACACGCCTTCAATCTGTACACGAGTGGAAATGATATCCCATGCACGGCAGAGGTTCTGGTTTTTCTGGCTGTAGTTATTGTTGGGAGGCGTAACGGTGACAGTAACTGTAACGGTGGTGTTCGGGTTTTCTGTGCCTGTCACAAGATTAATGGTGACCTGAGCGGAGCTATTACCGTTGCCGACAATAGTGACATAGCCGAAACCGGCAAGGTCAAAACTGCCATCTTCTCTCTTGGTGTACATACCCCAGAGGATTTGAATCTCTGAACCACCAGCACGTGTGGCTTTGACTTCCTGATTGCGCTTCTTCTCGAGCTTGACGAAGTAGTAACCGGATTCGGTCAGCTCCAGTTCCTTAATGGTATAGTCTGTGCGACCTGTTTCTTCGTCAACGACATAGTAGTCGATGGGGTTTGCGTCGTTGAACTCAAGCTTGACGGCATCGTCCTTGTATTTCTGTTCCGTCTGGTTGGAGGGCTTGCTGGTTTCGTCTTCATCGCCGCCGCAAGCAGTGAAACCAAATGAAATGGCTGTCAGCAGAGCTAACAAGAATAGATTCTTTTTCATAAATTTGCTAATGATAATGAGGTGAGTAATTTATTTCATAAGGATCGTAGCGGTGACTGGTTTCGTCTCGCCCGACTTGTTCTTGACGGAGCCGAAGAGCTTGAGCTGTGAAGCCTTGCCGACGGCCTTCAACGCTACCTGAGCCTTGCCGTTCAGGAACGTGTAGCCCATGTCGGAGGCGTCCCAAGTGTAGGTGAGGTCGGTTGTGGAACCGCTAACCCAACTCCAGGTGGCCTTGTCGGTGTTGCCGTTAGCATAGACGAGGGCGAAGGTACCGTTCTCCGAGATGATGAGGCTCTTGACCTTCTGGTCGCTCTCCACTTCGTCGCCGATGCTGGCATGTTGCTTCATGTAGGTCAGAATGGAGTTCATGTCGCAGCCGTTCTCCTGGTAGAAGCCCTTTTCGCCGTCGATCTGAATGCGCGTGGATTCGATGGTCCAGCTGCGGCAGAGATTAGAGGTCTGCTTGCCCTTGGAGATGTTGGCAATGATCAGCGTGGCGTCAACGGTGACGGACTTGCCATTGAACTCGAGTATTAACGTGTACTTGCCATTGCCCTTGGCTTGGATGGTGACGGTGCCAAAGTTGACGAGCTTATAGATTCTTTCGGCAATTCTTGAGAAGGTGTCGAAAAGGTACTTGTAGCTCTTCGAGGCGGCACGCGTAGCCTTGACTTCCGTGTTTCTGTACTTTTCGAGCTTGATGAGGTAGTGACCAGACTCGGTCAGTTCCAACTCGGTCAGCTTGAACTCTTCGTTAAATTCCACCGGATCGGTTAAGCGGAGCTTGATGGCATCATCCTTGAAGTCGGGAGTAGGCAGAACGACGTCTTCGTTCGTGGGTTCATCGTCGCCGCTGCTGCATGCGGTGAATCCTAATGTCGTAAATGCCAGCATAGCCAGCAAAAGAAGATTCTTTCTCATACTTTGATTTGTTTTATGGGTTATCTATTAAGTTATGCATTAGAAGATGCGGAAGCCGACGCGAACGTTGAGCACAGGACCAACTTTGATCTTCTCGGCAATCGTGATGCCGTCGAGGATGGCGCGGTCGGTTTCATTGTTCTCTCGTTCAATGGTGGCTTCGTCATAGAGCTCTTTTCGCACTTCATACCAACCTTCTACTCCGGTGTCGGCATTCTTAGCCTTAATCCATCCGGCAGGCTTACCCCAGCACATGACGCCGAGGTCGAAACCGACATTGACGCGGCTCTTGGGCACAGCGTAGCCGTAGCCGATTCCGAAGTAAGGCTTGAATGTGTTGACGCGGGCTTCAAGTTGTACATTTTCGTTATTGTCGGGGAACAATGCCATCTGCTCGGAGGTGTTACCAAGAATGAAACCTTCACCTGCAAGCTTGACGGGTGAGGTGTTCTTTGCCTTTATGATGGCACTTGTACCAGCGTAGAAACCGACAGTGACGCGGAAGGGCACTTTACGGAAGGGATAGACGTCAACGAGCATTTTGCCGTTCACCCAGCCTGCAGAGGCTTCAACCGTGAGGGTGTTCTTCGGACGCTGGTGTGTGATGGGATCTCTTTTGCCATATTCATATTCGAAACCTTCCTCAAAGCTCTTGATGGAAGGGGTGATGGTGGGCATGAAGGATACACCTGCGCGAAGCTGAACGTAGTTGCCGATGGGGGCTGCGACATCAATGCCGATACCGTCGAGCACGCCAAGTGAAATGCCGGCGCCAAGGTGATCGAAGTAGCCGAAGTCTTCTACGGCTTGCGCTTGGATACGCTGTACTGGAAAGAGGGCGGTCAGCAATAGGAGAACTGAGATCTTTTTCATGTAAAATAAGTGTTTGTAAGTAAATAATAGTTATATTTGGCGCAAAAATAGCTATATTTGTTGAAACTCACAAGAAAATAGGACAAAAAAAGCACAGAACTTATGTTCTGTGCTATAATAAGGTGTAAAACCACCACAAATTACTTGCGGCTGCGGGCGTAGCGGCTCATGAACTTATCGACGCGACCAGCGGTGTCGACGAGCTTGCTCTTACCAGTGTAGAAGGGGTGAGAGCTGGAGGAGATTTCGAGCTTCACTACGGGATAAGTCTCGCCTTCGAACTCTACGGTGTCAGTGGTCTTCGCTGTGGAGCGGCTCAGGAACATGTCGCCGTTACTCATGTCCTTGAACACGACGGGACGATAGTTGTCGGGATGGATACCTTGTTTCATTGTTTTGTTTGAGTAGTTTTGCCGGGCTTGTGTACCGGCGGATGAGTACTATGCTGGGCTTGTGTACCAGCGTTATTTCAATTTTTGCGTCGCAAAAGTACTGCTTTTTCTCGAACTGACCAAACTTTCAACCGTTTTTCTTCACTTATCCGCTGATTTTTGCACTATTGGAAGCCCCAAGCGGTGGGCGTGAGGCTCGCTTCTACCTGATTTTCGATGGCATCAGGCAGGTTGCAGAAGAAGTCGATGCCGGTGAGTTCCTCGAGACGGTCGATGCTCATCATGTAAGGCTTCAGATTGTTGGGGTCAGCGTAGTCCTCGCTATGTTTCATGTAGAAACCGATGGCTTTGTAGCCGCCGTTGGTCTGGCTCTTGTTCTTGCAGAGGATAGCCATAAAGAAATATTTGGGCACTAGAAGCTGTAAGTCCGTGCCTTTTCGGACATATTCCAGAATGTCGGATGTGTGGTCGATGGTGCCGCCTTTAGCCACATAGAGTGTGTCACGAAAGGATTCGTTGTTCCACGACCGTACTTTCATCTCGAGGTTAGCCCATATGCCACCATTGAAGTCATACAGTTGCGGCTGCATGTTGGAGTAGAGGAACGTCTGTCGGTTGGCTTCGAGCGAGTTCCAGCGGTCTGCCGAAGCAATAATGTGTCCTCGGGTGTAACCCGAACCGCGATAATGGTAGTACGTGGTGCGGTACATTTCGGGTATATCGTAGTCCTCAACGAAGCTATCCTCGCGTTTGATGTAGCCTCCGCTGTTGGTGTTGTCCCATCGGAAGGCCGCCCAGCGCTGTGACTTCTTGGAGATGTCCCATTCGATGCAGTAGTTGACAGCTCCTGAGCTCAGTCGTTTGACCAGGAACATATTCACGACGCCACCCTTCAGCTTCGGCATTTCCAATCGCCCAGCCTCTGGGTGCTCTCCTGTTTTGTTGGCGTTGGTGTTGATGCTGGACGGGTCGTTAGGCTCATCGTCTGACGAGCACCCCCACAGCAGCAGGGCTGCAGTGAATAGGGTGAGGGTGATTCGAAGTAAGTCTGATCTGTATCTCATGTGATGCGGATAATAAACCATTGTGTATGTGTCGATAGTGTGCAGACTGTTTGCCCCCCGCCAAACAGTCTGCACGTATAGATGTGTTTTGAGGATGATGTAGAAGGGAAGGCCGTAGCGATTACTTCTTGATGATGGTGTAGTCGTCGATCAGGAAGTTCTTACCGGGCTTCTTGGGATTCATGATGACGAGGTTGACGTTGGTGGTGGCATCGAGGCTGAAGGTGTGTGTAATCTTCGTCCACTGGCCTGCAGGAATGTCGTTGGTGTAATCGCCATAGACGTAGCTGCCCACGCTGCCGTCATCCTTGAGGGGCACATAGCCGGGACGTACGCTGCCGCCGTCGGCTTCGGGCTTGACATAGAACTCGATGGTGTAGTCGCCAGCTTCGAGGGTGAGCTCTGTGGAGGCCAGACGCTGGTTGCCAGAAGTGCTGCCTGCAACATTCACGGAGTAGCTACCGCTGTGAGCGTCAGTGCTCTGTGAAATCGTGTTCTTGGTGCTGGCAGTGTTTGTAGACATCCACTGTGCGGGTACACCGTCCGTCCAAGTCTCAAAGCCACCGTTGGTGAAATCGGCAAGTTTGATATAGCTACCAGGTGTGGGATCATCACCGGGATCGCTGCCGTCGTCTTCTGTCTTGCCGTTGATGCTATAAAGGTAGGCTTTCTTCGCAGCTGTTTCGGGTGTGCCTTGATAGTTGGTTAACTGGCCATAGACAACAACTTCGTCGCCAATCTGGATTTGTATGTCCCCTGTTTTCCAGCTTTGATTGCCAAGATAGTATGCACTATAGACTTGGAATTGATTCTGCTTGGAGCCGTCGTCGGAGATGAAGAAGGTTGCCGTTCCATGCTCAACATCGAACTTATATTTAATATCGGAGATTTTCCCTTTGATATAATATTTTTCGGTGCTAGTGTTGCCTTCGCCCAAATCAGTAGCAAGCTTTGTAGCTGCTACGACGTTATATGGATCGGCTAATGTGCCGCTACCCTTGGCTTCGCCAGGCGCGGGAGGAGGTGTGGGCGTGCTGCCATCGATCACGTATTCGGATACGCTCTTGAGTCCTGCTACACCAAAGTATTTCTCTAGTGAGCCGTAGAGCTTGACCTGTTTCTTATAGTTGCCGGGGTTGTCCAAGAGATTGAGAGCGGAACGGGCATCTGTGCCAGAGGGTAGCTGCACGGGCATACACTTATTGACGTCGGTCTCGTCGGGTGTGTCGGCGATGAGCAGGTTAGAGGCGACGGTGCTGGTGCCGTTGAAGTGAGCTCCTTCGGCAATCTTTTGGCCTTCAATCCAGCCTACGATGTAAGCCTGAACCCAAGCATTGCCGCTGGCTGCAGCAGCTGCTATGATGTTGTATGGGTCTTCCTTGGTGCCGGTGCCCGTAGGGGTGCCCGTCGGTGTCGGCGTTCCAGAAGCATAATCGCCGTTGTGCATATAGAGTTCGCTGCCTTGTGTGAACTCCATGGTCTCGTTTCTGTAATAGACTACAACGCCATAGACGATGACATCGTCGCCAACTTTCAGGTCATTGGTTGAGGTGAACTTGGCACCTCCGAGGCCGTAGCCGCGATAGACTTCGAGCTGGTCGGTGGTCGTGCCGTCGTTGCTGATGTAATAGGTGGCGTTGCCGAAGCTGCCTGTGTCGATCTCGTCGATCTTAGAAATCTTACCCTTGGTGTAGATCTTCGTCGAGGGAGGACCTGCAGCGATGAGCTTGATGGTGGAAGGAACGTCGTAGGGGTCGTCCTTGGTGCCGGAACCGACGAGGCCTTCAACGGGCGTATCGCTGTTGCCTGCCGGAGCCTGACCCTTTGCCACGCTGAGGCTCTTTACTTCCCATGTGGAGGAGTAGCTGTCGTGGGCGATGTGCTTGAGGGCAATCTGTACGCTCTTACCGATGAACTCCTGCGGAATCTGGATGCTCTGTGAGACGTAGGTGAAGGATGTGCCGAGGCCGTCGAAGCTCATGGGCAGTGATTGGCCTAAAGAGCTTAGAAGTCCAAAAGAGGATGCAATTTTCTCAGCGTCAATGATGAGCAAGGCGTGGTCTTCGTTGAGCGTCGTCTTGGCGTAGTTGATGGCCTGATCGATGATGACGTAGGCACTATCGCACCCGGTAAGGTTGATGATGGGGCTGAGGAGAAGGGTTACGCCAGGCTTGTTCGACTTGGTGCCCGTGCTATTCCAGTCGTCGTAACCTGTGATGATGGCTCCATATTTGGAGCTGGATGTCCAGGCGAGGTCGCCGCTCTCGCTTTGGGAAATGAATTCGCCGAGGCTCGAGGTGAACGTCTGGTTGAGAATGTAGTCGGCTGTCGGGTTGACAGGCTTCGGGTTCTCAGATGGGATGTTGTAGGGTGCAGGAACATCTTCACAAGCAGTGAAGGCTCCGAGACCGAAAGCTGCGCAGAGCAGCAGTTTAAAATACTTTTTCATAGTGTATATAGTTTTATCTTTAATCTCTAATCTTTAATCTCTAATCTACTGCTTGATGTCCTCTTCGGCTCGGATGAGGATCTGCCATGTGTCGCGGTAGCGGGTGGCTATGCCGTAGAGGGTAACGGGCGTGGAGGGGATGACCCATGAGGCGAAGTCAGCATAGGTGCTGGTGCGCAGCAGCAGCTTGTTCATCGACTGATTGTTGATGGTGTGGTGAACGTAGCCGTTGGACGAGCCGTTGTAGGTGAGCGAAGTGCCTGCCTTGAACTCTGGGGCTATGGGGCTTCCGGCGTCGCCGATGCGCACGTTCTCGAGTTTGACAAGATGTCCGCAGTAGCGCGTCATATCGTTTTGTGCCACGGAGAAGAAGTCGATGGTGTCGATCTGCGCCATGTCATGAGTGGGCAGTATCTTGACGTGTTGCTCCCATTTCTCGGTGGACATACGTCCGATGCTGCCGTTGTACTCGTCGCCGAGCTGTGTCTGCTGTCCGTAGCCTCCGATGCATAGGTCTTTGAGACCGATGAGTATCTGCTGGCCTACCGAGAGGAAGGGGAAGAGGCCTGTGCCGTTGATGCCGACGATCATGGCGCCCGTAGCGTCCTGCACGACAATCTGCTTGTAGATGTTGCCGCCGATGTCATTGGCGATGACGGTGCAAAGGAGCTGCTTGTCATCGGTGATGCGTTGGAAACTGCTGTTGGAGATTGCCGAGGCGTATTGCGTCTTCAACTCGGCGATGGTCACCAGTTTGGCTTCGTCCTTGACGATGGCGTTGTTGCCGTAGGGCGGATTGGCGTCGTCGAGTGGCGATTCCCAGTCGCCGTCGAAGCATGAGGTCAGCGCCAGGGCTGCGAGGATGGTCAGAAAAATATGTTTAGTTTTCATAATCTTAAGTAACTTATATTTTTCACTTTTCATTATTCGTTGTCACTAATCAGAACCTATAGTTGAGATTGAGCATGAAGTTGAAGCCCTGCACGTAGTACTTCATCGGATTCTTCTGGAAGTTGTAGGTGCGAATGGATGTCTTCTCGCCCGTGGTCTGGTCGGTGGTGTAGTTGGAGCGGCTCTGCTCGAAGCCACCGCTGACCATCTTGCGGTTGTTGAGGATGTTGGTGAGCATGAGGTTGACGCTGAGAGGGTTGTGCGCTACGCGGAACTGGTGTCCAATGGAGCCGTCGAGCATGAAACCTCCGCGACCCTTGGTCTGCTCGGGAACGATGAGCTGACCGTCGTTGTCCACGGCACCAGAGCGGATGAGCGTGCTCTGGTAGCGCAGCGAGGGAGAGTAGGAGAGGTAGATGCGGTCGTAATAGTTACCCTTGAGGTTGAAATACCAACCCTTGACGTTGTAGTTCAAACCGATGCTACCGACGGTGAGCGGCGTGCTGGCCTCGCGCATACCTTTATTATATAATATATCTGTGGTGACGGTGCCCTGGGTGGAGAGCAGGTAGCTGACGTCGGTGTTCTTCGTGTACTTGGCGTCGGCCATGGAGCCGATGAGGTCGAGGGTGAGGCCTGAAGTGATGTTGAAGCGCATGCCGAGTTCCACACCGTACCAGTTTTTCTCGATGCCCGTCATGCTGACGTATGTGAACGAGTTGACGTCGTCGTAGTAGTAGTTCTGCCATTCGTTCATGTGCGTACCGCGGTTGAAGTATGCCGTTAGGTTAGCACGCATGAAGCTGGTGGTGAAGGCGTAGCCGATTTCGGCGCTCAGCATGTGTTCGACCTTGAGTCCGTCAATGAAGTTGTTGTTCATCTCGGCAGCCTGGAAGGCGGAGCCGCCGTAGCTGCTGTAGGCCGTGGGAGCGTATGTCATGTAGCCCACGCCGAGGCCGATGACGTGTCCCTTGCCGAGGTTGAGGTTGGTGCCGGCTTTGACGCCTCCGTCGAGGAAGCGTGCCGTGCCGCTCTTGCCGTAGGAGTTGTCGGCGAAGAGGCCGTTGCGCATCTTACCGTCGCGCCACATCTGGGTGCCGCCTATCTTGGCGCTGACGAAGGTGTGACTGATGCCGTAGTCGCGGGTGTACTGTGCCCAGGCGGTAGCTTTCTGTACGACGATGTTGAAGTCGTAGCCGAAGCGGTCGCCCTTGGTGACGGCACCGTTCGGGTTGTTCAAGTCGTACTGAACGCGCGGATCGCTGCCGGCGTAAGTGCCTATGGCGTAGTTGTTGACGTTATGCAAGTACTGTGCGCCCATCATGTCGGAGATGGTCTGGTAGTGCATGCCGGTGTTGGAAGCCAGCTGGATGCCGCCCTGCAGCTTGGTATCCTTGTTGATGGACCAGTTGAGAGTGGAACCGAGGTTGAAAGCGAGGTGGTCGTTGTGGCGAGCCAACATGTAGTAGGCCGCATCACCGCCGACCTTGTTCATCTGGGAGTTAGCGTAGTAGAGCTTGTCCCACTGGATTTGGCGGTTGGCGATGTCAGCCCTCCAGTAGTCGAAGCTCTCCTGCCAGGCGTTGGCATCGTTGTTGCTGCCGTCCGACTCTCCCCATACATCATAATTATATGAGGGGAAGTTCTTCCAGTAGTCGGGCTTGGGGTTCTGCGAGTTGTTGTACTGCAGACGTGTGCCGCTGTACATGGCGTACTTGCCGTAGAACGAGGTGGTGAGCTTCAGGGCGTCGGTGATGTTGAAGTCCCAGGTGAAGAGTGCCGAAGGTTCGAAATTGTGCACCACGCGTGAGTTGCGTTTCACTCCGTTCTGATAGCCCCAATAGGGGTTGTACATGTAGTTGTTGGCCAGCCAGTAAGCCTCGTCGGTGGATGCACCCTGCTGAGCGCGTTCGGTGGGGTTGCCCCAAGTGGCGATGTTCAGGCTGTGGCGGTCGCCCCATTTCTTCTGCAGCGAGAGGAAATAGGCGAGGGAGTTGTAGAAGGTGCCTTGGACGTTGGCCGTGTTCATGTTTGCCCAACGATAGCCCACGGTGCCGAAGAAGGCCCAGCCGTTCTCGTTGAGACCAGTGCCGAAGGTGTACATGGCACGGGCCGTGTAGTTGCGGTTCAGGGCCGAGAGCGTCACCTTGTGGCCTGCGGCGTAGTTGCTGGCTCGGAAGTTGTAGTCGTTGGAGCCTCCGAGTGCAGCCATGCCGAAGGTATTCGACTCAAACGGCGACGCGTTGTCGATGTTGCGCGTGGCATCGTTCATACCTCCGACGGTAGAGAAGCTGAAGCGCCCGTTCTCGGCGGAGTTTACTTGCACACCATTCATATAGACGTCGTTGTACTTCTGGTCCAATGCGCGGAACTTGAAGCGCAGGGGGCTGAAGAGATAGCCTACGTTGCTGGTGTAGAGGTTAGTGCTGGAGTTGATCTGGATGACATCGGTCGTCACGTCGGCGTCCTCGTCAAGCTGCGATTCGGTGAAGATGAACGAGGCTGCCTCGTCCTTCAACGCCTTTTCCTGTTCGGTCGTGGTTGGCTCCTGTGCCCATATCGGACAAGCCATGCAGAGCAACGCGGCCGCGAATAAAAATCCTTTCTTTTTCATTGGTAAAGTAGCATAATATGGTATTTCGCCACAAAGATAAGAAAAATAACTCAAATGCAGTAAAGAAATCCATATTTTTTTTAAAAGAATAAATTTTTCTTCCTTTTATTCTTTTTCTTCCGCAAAAACATATATCTTTGCAACCCAAAGAGCGAATGTTCACTTATAAACCAGGAAGACTATGCGTAAACAATTGATTTTATTCGCTTGCACGACGCTTCTGAGCCTCACGGCTTGGGCGCAGACAGGACGTGTAGGTATGTACAGTGTCGGGTTCTATAACCTTGAGAATCTGTTCGACACGCAGCACGACGAGGGCAAGAACGATTATGAGTACCTGCCCGACGGCGCTAATAAGTGGACCAACATGAAGTACCAGAGCAAGCTGAAGAACATGTCTCGCGTGCTGGCAGAGATGGGCACCGACCGCATCCCCACCGGCTGTGCCATCATCGGTGTCAGCGAAGTGGAGAATGCTCACTGCCTGCGTGACCTGTGTGCACAAGAGGTTTTGGCCAAGCGTCACATGAAGTTCTGCCACATCGAAGGTCCAGACCAGCGTGGCGTAGATTGTGGCTTGCTCTATAACCCCACCTTCTTCACGCCTGCCAAGGTGTGGCTGCAGCCTTATGTCCTCAAGGACAGGGATGCTCGTCCCACCCGTGGTTTCCTCACCGTGCAGGGCACGCTGGCCGGCGACAGCATCACGGTAATCGTGTGCCACTGGCCCAGCCGCTTCTCTGGCAAGTCGGCCCGTGTGTGGGCTGGTCAGCAGGTGAAGGCCGAGAAGGACAGCATCGTACGTGCCAATCCGCGTATGAAGATCCTCGTGATGGGCGATATGAACGACGATCCTTTCGATGAGTCCTTGTCCAGCGGGTTGGGCGGACGTCGTAAGATGGCTGATGTGAAATCTCCTATGGATATGTTCAACCCCTGGTGGCAGATCCTGTTGGACGGCAAGGGTACCCTCAAGTATGACGGCAAATGGAACCTCTTCGACCAGATTATTGTGAGTCAGACCCTGACGAAGGGCACGCCCACCAAGGACTATTCGTCGCTCACCTTCTATAAGGCTGAGATATTCAACCGCGAATACTTGCTCCAGCAAAGCGGAAAGTACAAAGGCAACCCCAAGCGTACGCATGCTTCGGGCGTGTGGATGGACGGATATAGTGACCACCTGCCCGTCGTCACTTATTTCGTTAAGAAGATGTAAACACTATAAACTGTTTAATAACCCCAATATTAACCCTTAAACAACATTATGACAAGTTACAAAGAACTGGGTCTGGTTAACACCCGCGAAATGTTCAAGAAGGCTGTTGCCGGTGGCTATGCCATCCCCGCCTTCAACTTCAACACTATGGAGCAGATGCAGGCTATCGTGCAGGCTGCCGTAGAAACAAAATCTCCCGTCATCATGCAGGTCAGCAAGGGTGCCCGTGCATACGCCAACGGCACCATCCTGCGCTACATGGCTCAGGGCGCTGTCGAATACGCTAAGGAGCTCGGTTGCCCCAATCCTCAGATTGTCCTCCACCTTGACCATGGCGACAGCTTCGAACTCTGCAAGGAGTGCATCGACAATGGCTTCTCCAGCGTGATGTTCGACGGCAGCGCTCTGCCCTACGAGGAGAACATCCGCATCACCAAGCAGGTGGTAGAATATGCTCACGCCCACGACGTAACCGTTGAGGCAGAGCTCGGCGTGCTCGCCGGCGTTGAGGATGAAGTTGCTTCTGAGGTCAGCCACTACACGAAGCCCGAAGAGGTAATCGACTTCTCGACCCGCAGCGGTTGCGACAGCCTCGCTATCTCTATCGGCACCAGCCACGGCGCTTACAAGTTCAAGCCCGAACAGTGCACACGCGACCCGAAGACCGGCAGGCTCGTACCTCCTCCCCTCGCTTTTGACATCCTCCACCAGATCGAGGAGAAGCTGCCCGGATTCCCCATCGTGCTCCACGGCTCAAGCTCCGTGCCCCAGGATGAGGTCGACACCATCAACGCCTACGGCGGCAAGCTGCCCGATGCAGTAGGTATCCCCGAGGAGCAGCTGCGCGAGGCCAGCAAGAGCGCTGTCTGCAAGATCAACATCGACTCCGACAGCCGTCTGGCCATGACCGCTGCCATCCGCAAGTATCTCGCTGAGCACCCCGACCACTTCGATCCCCGTCAGTATCTCAAGCCCGCTCGCGAGAACATGAAGAAGATGTATATCCACAAGATCGTGGACGTGCTCGGCTCCAACGACAAGCTCTAATCTCTTCGAACATTGAAGTCTTCCACAGGGAAGTTGGCTGGCATTCTTCAGCCAGCTTCCCTTTTTCTTCCTCTTGCAACGCTCATCGGCTATTTCTTCACGGATAGTTTCATCTGGCGTTCCGCTACCACGTTGCTTTGTCTGGCCATCGTGCTCTATTTCGGTGTCGTCAAGCAACGTTTGGCTGTAGCGTGGTGGATTGTTGCTGCTTTTTCCTTGTCTTTTGCCGGCGATTTCGTCTTAGGCCACTGGGGTGGAGGCTTTATGGGTTTCGTCAGTGGAGTAGGTCTCTTCCTTGTGGCTCATCTCGGCTATGTGGCCTACAGCCTTTGCATGGGACGTCCCTTGTGGTGGCTTCTCGCTTTGCTATGCATCGTCTTTGGTTGCTACTATTTCTTTCTCCTACGTCCCGCCATCAGTGATGCCGTCACCGGCATCGCCGTCCTTGCTTACATTCTCGTCTCGTGTCTCTCGTTGGCAGCGGCTTTGGGGATTGGTCGTGGCCGTGTGGCAGTCAACCGTTCTTCGCGCGTTCTATTTATTATAGGTATCGGCAGCCTCCTTTTCTCCGACCTTCTCATTGCTCAAAAACGCTTTCTTCATGACGGCACGCTCTACGCTTTGATGATGCCTACTTACTTTGCGTCACAACTCTTTGTAGCGGCTTCTATCATTCAACAAAGACTTAAAACAAATAGGTATAAATCGCTGGTTCTGTTTGTTTTGTTTTTATTTAATGCTCCTTTGCTTCAAGCCGCTTCCCTTGACTCTCTTGCTCTCAAAGATAAGCCTTCGCCTCTCAACCATCTCTCCCTTTCCGCCCTCGGCTCGGTCGGTTATATGACTCCGGTAGCCGGCCTTTCGGAGCCGCTGCTTCATTCCCACACAACAACCTTCTACGACCTTCGCTTGCGTTACCAGACGCTTCCTTCCGACGGCAACGCGTTCGATGCGCTCTATCGTTATCCCGTCATTCAGGCAGGTCTTGTCGTCGGCGACCTCACCCATATCGATGCATACTATGCGAGCCGTCCCCAGACCTACAATTCCACCTTAGGCTGTGTCATAGCCCCATATTTCGGCATCGACCGCTATATCCTGCGACACGGTCGCTGGTCGCTAGGGTACACCCTTCTCAATGGTGTCTCCTACAACACGAGTCCCTACGATGCTCACACGAATGCCGGCAACGAATACATCGGCTCGCATTTTTCCATGTACTTCAGTCTCGGCATCACCGCACGCTTCCGTCTTACTCCGCAATGGACACTCTCGGCAACTGCCGATTTCAAGCACTTCAGCGCCGCCTCCATCGTGCGTCCCAATTTAGGCATCAACAGCTTCGGACCCACCCTTGGCGTTACGTATGATTTAACGGAGCAAGCTACGGAGTTTACTACTGCAACGTCTGCAAGTTCGTCTGATTCTTCTGTAACCGTAAAGGAAGGAGACGGGAAGAGGTTATCGCCTTTCTATGTCGAGCTTACCGCCGCTATTATTCCAAAGGCTTTGGCCGACTACTATAACGTTTATCACACCGCCGACGGTCCTGTCTATCTTTCCTACAACGCTATGCTCGCCCCGATGTATCGCTACTTGCCACATCACGCCAGCGGCATTGAGGTCAACTACACTTATGTCCCTTACACCGAGAAATTACACGAGCTGGATGTCATCCAAAAACATGATTCCATAGATGGACGTGCGCTAGATTATAATCGGAATGTAGTGGGTATCGGTTTGCGTCACGATTTCATCTATCGCCATTTCTCCGTCAATCTGGGTGTCGGTGTGTTTGTCTATCGTCATCAGGGTTGGCGTGGCGTGACCCAGGAGGGTCGCTTCTATCAGATGATCGGTTTGCGCTACAGCTTCCCCTTCACACGTGACCGCCTCTACGTGGGCTATACTATCAAAGCTTACCGTTTCTCCAAGGTCGATGGTTTGCATTTCGGTGTCGGCTGGCGCTTCCATTAAGGCTGTTTTGTATCAAAAAACGTCCGTTTGTCCCATCTTTCTTCTTCTTTCCGTCACTTTTTGCCCAATTTATTTGGTCATATCGCGGAAAAGCACTACTTTTGCACCCGCAAAACTCAGAAAGCTCGTCTCCGGAGAGGTGCTCGAGTGGCTGAAGAGGCACGCCTGGAAAGCGTGTGACCGGCAAAACTGGTTCGCGAGTTCGAATCTCGCCCTCTCCGCAAGGCAAGCATGAAGAGTGAAGCGCTACGTACAGCAGACATGGGAAAGTCCTGTACGGCCAGCTCCCTTCGAATCCCCCAGGGCTTGACCGCAGCAAGGGTAGTTGGTTGTAGCGGCGCGATGCAGATCGCTTTCCCACCCGCCTCTTTAGCTCAGTTGGCCAGAGCACGTGATTTGTAATCTCGGGGTCGTTGGTTCGAATCCGACAAGAGGCTCACAAAGAAAGGCAATCCCAAGCGGGGTTGCCTTTCTTGTAATGTGAAGGAGCTGGTTTCATACCTTCGTGACAATGCGGCAGAAGGTGTCGAAATCGGTGTCGAGACGTGAGAGCTCGTAGGGTTGAAGGGCTAACGAGAACGTGCCGCGGAGGTCGGGTAGATCGAAATAGGTACGCAGCAAACTTGCTAAATTGAAGAAGAGGCTGCCGGCATGACCCGAGGATAGGGTGGAGGTGCGACGAAGTAGTTGACGGCACACGTTGGTGAGGTACTCGCGGTCGTGCTCTTCAAAACGTAGTGTGCGCAGCAGTACGAAAGCCGACGTAAGGCCGTCGGTGCGCAGCAGAAAATCGACACGGCGGCGTGGCTCGCTGACATGCAGCAGATCGAATAGTCGCTCCATAGTTTGTGGCTCACTGATGATGGGCAACCACTGTAGGAGTAGCTTCTGGCGGTCGATGATCCTCTCGTCGGAGCTGAGATACGCTGCCAATTGCAGGAATCCGGCATCGGAGAACGATAGTGTTCCTGCGACGAGACGCGGTGTGGCGGCTTTGGCCATTGTGACGGTGAATGCCTTGGGTTGCCATGCAATCAGTCGTCGGGCCACCTCCCAAAACACATCTCCTGTCACGTTGCTAAGCAGGCGCTCACCGATCATATTGCCAGCCGAGCGGAAATGGGCGTTCGACAAGCCCTCGAGGTAGGCTATGAGCGCTTCCCAGTCGCCTGCGGCAAACAACTGACGCAGACGAGTATAAACGATGGGATGGTAGTTTTGAGACAAGGGGAGTTGGGAGTTGAAAGTTGAGAGTAGAAAGTTGGGAGTTGAGAGTTGAAAGTTGAGCGTTCTTGAAGGGACAAGCATCGATGATGCAGCTTGTGCGGAGGGCTATGGTTTCTTGAGGAGTTCGAGGGCTTCGGCGGTAGTGATCTGTTTGTCTCCGAGGAAGGCAACGATGAATGCTTCGGGGAAGGTCTCGCGCACCTGTACCAATTCGTTCTTGATGTCTTGATAGTTCTCCGAACGACTGTAGATGACCTTGAAACGCTCGGCAGCAGGTATGTAGCGTACGCCTTTGTAGCCCTTCAGACGATAGTCGCCGTCCTTGAGCTTCGTAGCGGTATTCATGAGCTGAATGGCGAAATAAGGCTTCGATGCAATTGCGGTTTTTTGCTTGGCTTCTGCCTCTGCCTCTGCCCTGGCCTTCGCTTCAGCTTCAGCTTTCGCCTTGGCCTCTCCTTCCGCTTTAGCCTTTGCTTCCGCTTCAGCCATGGCTTTTGCCTCTGCCTCTGCTTTAGTCTTTGCTTCCGCTTCTTCCTTGGCTTTTAGTTCTGCTTCCTCTTTGGCTTTAGCCTCGGCTTCTGCCTTGGCTTTGGCTTCTGCCTCAGCTTTTGCTTTGTTGTCTTTGGCCACTTCAGCTTTCTCTTCAGCCTGTTCCTGCGGTGTCTCTGGCTGCATGGGCTTCGTGTTGATGGTGATCATGCTAAGTGGTGCATAGTGGCTATAGCGTAAGTTTTGCAGCTTCTTCTGGTCCACGCTGCCGCTCTTGGTGGCTTCGCGATATTCCATGAGAGCCTCGCAGATGGCAGTGGCGAGTTCTCGCTGTCCGTCCTTCGAGGTGATGTAGGCTTCCTCTACGCTGTTTGTGATGAAGCCAATCTCGGTGAGCACGCTGGGCATATTAGTATGTTCGCACACGTATAGTTCGCGTTTCTTGACGCCTCGGCTTATCTCGCGACCGTGAGCAAGGTATTGACGTTGCAGCAGCAGCGCCAGCAGTTCGCTCTTGCCTGCCTGTGTGCCTTTGAGGGGTACGTTGGTGGCGTAGAACGATTCTGTGCCACGGGCGTAGGGGTTGGGTGCCGAGTTGACGTGGATGGAGATAAAGAGCTCAGCACCACGGGCGTTAGCGATGTCGCAGCGCTGCTGCAGCGTGAGGCTTTTGTCGCGCTCACGAGTATAAACGATGCGTACGCCGCTGATGTTTTTCTTCACCAGCTTGCCTACTTCCTTGGCTACGGCCAGCGTGATGTCCTTTTCTTGGTGGCGGCGTGTCTCGCAGCCCACGTCGCGTCCTCCGTGGCCGGGGTCGATGACCCACGTCACCTTCTTGGCGGCATAGATATACGACGCCACCATCAGGCCTGCTATGATTAGTAGAAAGCGTCTCATGAAAGTCTCTTTTTTACTCCTTGTGGGCGCAAAGATAGTGAAAAAGTTTAATGTTTATAGCTTAAAACGAAAAGTTTTTGCCTTGGAGACGTTTATTTTTCACTTTTCTTTGTACTTTTGCACCTACAATGAATCAATGCACTTATGAGTGACGGTAATTTCAATCGTGCTTTGTTGCCAAGCACGCCTTATGCCAGCGGCATGAAAACAGGTAAGTCCATCGCAAGGATGAAGGCGATGGAAGCTTTTAAGGAATGGCTGCAAACAGAACAGCCTTCGCTTCCCGATGAATTACGGGAGGCGAAGACTGAGGCTTTTCGCAAGCTGCTGTCAGCAAAGCTTGGATGAGCTTTAGGAGGACTCGACGGGCAAACCGTCGAGCACACAGCCTATAGGAGCAGCGGCTTATTTCACATACTTCTGGATAGCTTCCTTGACCATCGGCTCCATGATGGCATAGCCGTCGGCGGTGGGGTGGCAGCCGTCATCCGAGAGACCGGGCTTCATAGCTCCCTTTTCGTTAGCCATGGCCGAGAAATAATCGACGAATGCCAGCTTGTTCTTCTTGGCATACTCGCGCAGGCGGGCATTGATATGCTGGATCTTGGCTGTGGCATCAGTGATTTCGGGGCGCCACACGTATCGCTCGCAAGGTGTGATGGTGGTCAGGACGACCTTGATCTTGTTGGCCTTAGCCAATTCGCACATCGACACAATATTGCCGAACGTACGGTCCTCGACATAAGGATGGTTATTGAGTGCGATGTCGTTGGTGCCGGCATTGATGACGACTACTTTGGGGTGCAGGTTGATGACGTCCTCGCGGAAACGGAGCAGCATCTGATAGCTGGTCTGTCCACCGATGCCACGGCCTACGTAGCCGTTGCTCTTGAAGAAATCGGGGCGACGGCTTGCCCAGTTGTCGGTAATGGAATTGCCCATGAATACGGCCTTGCGCTCGTTTTGGGGTGCAGCCTTCACGGCGATGTTGTCTTTCTCGTAGCGACCGTAGTTGCCCCAGTCGTTCTGGGCGTTTGCGCTGATACTTGTCATGATGAGCATTGCGCTGAAAATCAGTTTTCTGATCATAGCATTGTTTTAGTTTGTGGTTTTGTAGAATGAGATGATGGTTGTTGAGGAAATATCTTATAAAAAACCGCATCGGTGATGTGATGAGAACTCCGAGTATGAATGATTTGAGTGCTCACTTCCTTTGTAATCTGCCGGCCTCCGTGAAGAGGTTACCCCGAAGGGCGCAGCCCGCCATTGGATAGCGAAACGTTCTCGGTTTTCTAAATATTATTGATGAGTCTCCCGATCAAACCGATGCGGCTATATTGATGTAGCTTGGTGTCAAAGAACAAGGTTTGCGGTGCTTTTACCGCTTAACTGTGATGCAAAGATACGTGGCTTTTTGTTTCATTGCAAATTTTCTGGCGAGAAAAACGCAAAAATGCCCCTGTTATGAAACTTTATCCTTAAAAATTTGCACGGGCGGAAGATTTTTCCTTACTTTGTATTCGATTTAGTGTTTAATCGTCTCGCGCGCGTGTGTATTCCTTTATAAATAATGCAGTCCATTAGTCTGATTATTGTAGCCTTGGCGTTGATTCCCGTCATCGTGCTGATGATCGTGATGTTGGTTCGCGACAAGAGCCAGCCGGAGCCCTTTCCGTGGCTGTTGCGTGGCGTGTTCTTTGGTGTGCTGTCGGCTTTTGCTTCGATGTTCATCTCCGGCCCGCTGATTGCATCGGGTTTGGTATCGATGAATTACACCAATTCCCTGGAAGCCCTGTGGCATTCGTTCGGCGCTGCTGCCATCCCTGAGGAAACGGCTAAGTTGTTCTTCTTATGGCTTTTGTTACGTAAGAACCCGTATTTCGATGAGCATCTCGACGGCATCGTCTATGCCGTTTGCATCGGTTTGGGCTTTGCCGCTATCGAGAATGTGGAGTACTTGTTTTCGGCAGGCGATGCGTGGCTTGAGACCGGCATCGTGCGCGGCTTGCTGGCTGTGCCTGCTCACTTCTTCTTCGCCGTGTTGATGGGCTACTACTACAGCTTAGTGCATTTCGGTCATGCCGTCCGTCGCAACCGAATGTTGGTGTGGGCTGTGCCCGTCTTGGCTCACGGCATCTATGACACGATAGCGATGTCGCAGAGTGTGTCGCCAGGGTTGGAGGCCTTGTTCGGCATCGTTTTGCTGCTCTTCTGCAACGAGTTGCGCAAGCTTGGTCAGCGGCATATCCACGAACTTGCTGACGTAGATCATCACATGTATAATAAAAATCCTTATGCCTGAGGGTTACTTATAAATCCTTTGTGCATCAAGGACAGAAACCAACAATCGCAAAGATGGCCAAATGGACTGACAGAGACATGGTTGTAGCCGTACAGCAGCACAACAACGTCGCTTTGGAACGTTACTATCACGATTGCAAGAGCTATTTCCAGCATCATGCCGCTGCGGTGTTCGTGGGCGATGCCAATGTCGATGACATCTTCCAGGAGTCGCTGATCCATCTGTGGCGTGAGATCGAGACCCATCGCATCGAACTCTCGGAGAACCGTGTCTGCCGTTGGATCGAAGGCCGTCTGCAACCCATGACCAGCTCGCTGCTGACTTTCCTGCTCGCTATTGCCAAGCGCAAGCATTGGGAGCTGGTGCGCAAGCAGCAACGTCTCTTCTTCGCCGACAGCGACAGCACCCTCGAGGCACTCGACAGCGACCGCTACACCGAAAACTACGGCGAGCTCGAAGAGAGTGAATTGCGCGAGCGTGTGGTCTCGGACATGGTCCTTCAGATGACCGACCGTTGCCGTCAGATCCTCACCTTGTTCTACTACGAACATAGGACGCTCGACGACATCATGGCCATGCGACCCGAGAATCAGTCGAAGCAAGGACTGAAGACGAGCAAGTACAAATGTCTGCAGCGTCTCCGCGAAAACGTGAGAGAGCGCTTTGCAAGACTTCACATCAGTTTATAAGAACGCGCAGATAGTATCTAACAGTAAAAAAACGAAGCATTATGACGACAAACGATAACCTTAATCTTGACGAGGAGCGCATCGATGTCCTCGACCATCTCCTCTTCCGCGAGCTGGGGCAGCAAGAGCAGTGGCAGCAGACGATGGCGATGTGGGAACAGCGTGCCAGGCAGAAGCGTCGCCTCCGCATCCTGCCCGTGTTGTCCAACGTAGCTTCCGTTGCAGCCCTTTTCGTCCTTGGACTCATCGTAGAGGCCATGGTGCCAGGAGTGCGCATTTCAGACAGCTTCGTTCAGCCGCAACCGACAGGGCAGACTGTGGTGACGACTGATTCACTCTCCGTGGACACGGCTCAGACAACCGTGCAACCATAAAGTCATGCGTGGACGGTTTTGTCCACAAATGCTTTTCTTATGGCCGGAAACGTTGTTTTTCGGCCTTTTCCTTTGCCATCTCCCGAAATCCTATTATCTTTGTCGCGCAAATACATCATTTTACCTATCTTACGATAATGACTAAACATCTTTTTCTCTCCGCTTTAGCGCTGTTTTCAGGCATGACTGCAGCCGCACAGACTTATTCCGGCGCTTCTCATGCCGTAGCGACAGATGTTCCCCACACGACCGTTCCTTTCCGCATCGAGGATCCCGGCACGAAGCTTCCCGACTTCACGTGGGGCTTCGATCTCGCCTGGCTGAGCGAGGATAACGTTCGTCGCGGCACGCTTTATACGGGTGCCGACCTCATCGGCATCATGCGTTTGAGTTTCGAGACCACAAACACAGGTGCCCTTAACGGATCGCTCACGCAAGCACAGAAGGATACGCTGAATATGCGCATCAATGTAGCCAAGCGCTATGCGCCTAACGCTGGCATCAACCTCAATTCCGACCAGGCAGACGGCTCGTTGACACATGTCAGTAACTGGTACCGAAGCACCAACAGCGCGACGCAGGCAGAGCGATGGGCTGAACTCATCGCCTTGACCAAGGCCTATGTCGAAGAACGCGGACTGAAAGTCGTCAGCGTGTCGCCTTTCAACGAGCCCGATTACACTCCTTGGCATCAAGGCTCTAAGGCAGACCAGACGGCTATATGTAGGCTGTTGCGTGAAAATCCTACTTATGCTGCCGATTTCCGTGACGTAGCTCTCTGTGGTGGCAACACGTTGAACAACGACCAAGCACTTGACTGGTATAATGCCAGTCGCAGATACCTTGACGAAGGCAACACGCATCAGCTTGCCGGCTCATTCGACAACTTTGCGGCCTTCTACCAGAAAGTGGCGGCCGACGGCAAGGTAGGCGTGGGCGACGAGTTGCACAATATCTTGGAGTGCATGGTGGGTTCGGAATACGGTATGACAAAAGGCATCTGGTGGGGAACGGCAGAGCACACACGTACCCAGTTCATGAAAGCTACGCGTGGCACGCGTATGGCTTATGCCGAGAACAGAGGGAACTGGACCGCTGCCAGCGTCTATCGTCACCCCGACGGCTCTGTGCAGGGCTTTGTAGGGGCTTCGGAGCGACAGGCCAACGAGACCGTTTTTCGCTTTGCTGCTATGGACCACGACGTCTTCTTCAACGGACATGGCCCTATGCGCGAATATTTGATGACCATCGTGGGCGAACCAGGCTATCAGAAGCCCAAGCAGAAGAATGCCGAGAGCCTCGTCAACATCCAGGGAGGAGAGGATATCATGTCGCCGTTACCCCTTGAACCTACGACCTATAAGATTGTCAATCGTTTCAGCGGCCACATGCTTGCGCCCATGGGCAATTCCGTTACCAACGGGCAGTCCATGGCGCAGATGAAGAATGCCAACAATGTTACCCAGCAATGGGTGATCTCGCCTGTGCCGATCGATTTCGGCGGCGACTTCTGCTACTATCGCATCGCCAGCGCCAAGAACACGGCGATGATGCCCGATGTCAAGAACTGGAGCCTTTCTGACGGCGGCGAGATTATTCTCTTCGAAGGCGGCTTCGGCAACAACGAGCAATGGTTCTTCGAGTATGCCGGCGACGGATGGTTCTACATTCGCAGCCGCCATAGTGCCATGTATCTTCAGACGCAGTCAGGCACGGAGACGCAGATGAAGGTGTCGGGACGCAAGGTGGTACAAGGCAAGTTCACGGGTGAATGGAACCAGCAATGGCGCCTTCTTCCTCAGGGCGTTACTTACGACGACCAGGCTCCCTCGGCTCCCTCGGAGCTGCAAGCTACGCCGCAGGAGGCCAGCGTGCGCCTCACGTGGACGGCTCCTTCCGACCGCGACATCATGGGCTATACAATCCAGCGTAGCGATGACGGCGGCTCGACGTGGTTTGTCATCAACCGCTATGTCAATGCCACCGCTTATGTCGATAACACGGCTACAGATGGCGTAGGCTATCAGTATCGTGTGCTGGCTCAGGACAAGAGCTTGAACCATTCCGAGCCGAGCGACGTAGTGACGGCTACGCCCACGATGGAACCCGCGTGCATCATGCACATCACGGGCGACAGCCTTCAGGATGCCTCTGTTCATGGCAACCACATCGCCCTTTTCGGTGCGCTTACACAGGTCGAAGGCCACGAAGGGCAGGGCATAGCTCTTTCCGGCGTTCACAATTTTATCCAGTTGCCTGCCACTATTGCCAACAGCCGCCAGCTGACCTTTGCCACTTGGTTCAACATGCGTGGCAACAACACGTGGCAGCGCATCTTCGATTTCGGCAACGACACCGACCACTACTTCTTCCTCAGCCCGCGACCCACAACGGTCAACCGGCTGCGTGTGGCCATCAAGAACGGAGGCAGCGAGCAGCGCATCGATGCCACGAAAACCCATAACGGCAACACCTGGAATCATGTCGCCGTCACCATTTCCGACGAAGCCATCACCCTGTATCTCAACGGCGAGGAAGTAGGTTCGAGCACAACCATCAGCGAGCGCCCTGCTGATTTCCGACCCATTTTCAACTACATCGGCCGCAGCCAGTTCACCGCCGACCCGTTGCTCAAGGCTTACCTCGATGACATCCGTATGTACAACTACGCCCTGACGGCTGATGAAGTCAAGGCCCTGTACAGCTACGAGGACGGCATCAAAGCATTAGACAATGAGGAGAGGACAACGGGGAATGGGCAATGGACAATGGACAATGCTACCTTCTTTAACCTCGCCGGTCAGCGTATGCAGCATCCTATGCGTGGAGTGTACATCGTCAACGGCAAGAAGGTCATCGTCAAGAAGGTCATCGTCAAGTAGCACGCTATCGGTTCCCGACCCTAAAAAAAGAATCCCCGCAACATAATGCGGGGATTCTCATTCTGGAGGTGCCTAGCAGATTCGAACTGCTGTGGACGGTTTTGCAGACCGCTGACTAAGCCACTCATCCAAGGCACCAATTATTGAATGCGGGTGCAAAGGTACTTCATTTTTTTGAATTAGCAAGGCTTTTGCACAACTTTTTTGCAAAAAATGCGTTATTTATACAGATGACACTCTTAGAAACCATACAAAAGACGCTTTCCGACAACGGCTTCACGCCCGAAAACGATGGTCTTGTCGCGGCTCTCAGCGGCGGTGCCGACAGCGTGTGCCTCCTCTTGGCACTCAAGGAACTGGGCTACCACGTGCATGCCCTGCATTGTAATTTCGAACTCCGCGGCGTCGAGAGCGACGGCGACGAAGCTTTCTGCCGACGGCTCTGTCGCCAGCACGACATTCCGCTCACCGTTCACCATTTCCGCACCCGCAGCTACGCTGCACGCCACCACATGAGCATCGAGATGGCAGCACGCGACCTGCGTTACCAATGGTTCGAAGAGCAGCGGCAGGAGCTCGGCGCAAAGGCCGTTTGTGTGGCTCATCATCGCGACGACAACATCGAGACGCTGTTGCTCAACCTCATCCGCGGTACCGGCATCCACGGCTTGACGGGAATGAAAGTCAAGAGCGGTTTCGTTGTCCGCCCATTGCTCAATGTAGCACGCGAGGACATCGAGACCTGGCTCGACGAACGCCAGCAGGAATGGATCACCGACAGCACCAACCTCGACCCCGATGCAGCCCTTCGCAACAAGATTCGTCTGCAGCTGCTGCCCTTGATGGAAGAGATGAATCCGAACGTGAGGGAAACGCTGGCGGCTACGGCTACGCGCTTTGCCGAGGCTGAGGCGCTCTACGACGATGCTGTGGCCGACGAGCGGCAGCGCGTGGAACGCACCGACGGCAGCATCTCCGTAGCAGCCTTGAAGACAGCCACTTCCTCTGCCACCGTGCTTCATGAAATCTTACATCCACGAGGCTATTCTGCCGAACAGGTGCGCGAGATTCACGACTCGATGGAAGGCGAGTCCGGCAAGATGTGGGAGAGCCGCGAAGGGTGGCGATTGCTGCGCGACCGTGGACGTTTGTTGATGCAGAAGGATAGCGACGAAGCTTCCCAGTCTTCTCCTGATGGCGATTATATGCCGCTCGAAGGGCTGTACGAACCGCGTCGAGGTGTACGTCTGCTCATCCGTCGTCAGGCCATAGACCCAACCACCTTCGTCGTCCCCCGTGATGCCTCCACGGTTTGCTTCGACTTGGAAAAGCTTACGTTGCCGCTCACCATACGTCCTACGCGCGATGGCGACCGCTTCCAACCCTTCGGCATGAAGGGCACACGATTAGTCAGCGACCTGCTTACCGACATGAAGCTTTCGCTCTTCGACAAGGAGCGCCAATACGTCATCTGCAGCGGAGAACGCATCGCCTGGGTTGTTGGATTACGCTCCGCCGCAGGATATGAGGTTGACGCGAACACCCGTCACGTGATGACCATTACTTTGCTGTAATCATTAGTCTATAGGTACACACATAATAAAATCCGTCGTAGTGCAATGACTACGACGGATTCCTTGATTGAATACCAATGGTTTGTCTTGACACAATGGTGTGTCGAAAGGACTTACTTGCGGTTGTGATGACGCATGTGGTTGAGAAGTCCGATGTTCAGGAGTGAGCGCTCGGCAACGGCTGCACGCGTGTCGGCATCAAAGTCGAAGCTGTTGGCTTTGACTTCGTAGTCGTCGCGACGTTCGGTGTAGGTGTATTTCACGTCGTCGGCTACGCGGATGGCGTCATAGGAGTTGAATTCGTAGTCGCACTCGAATTTGAAGTCATCGTCGATGGTGCGTCCGCTGAGGTCCTTACCTTCGGTTTCGCAGATGATGGCATAGGGCAACTGACGCGTTGCGCGTCCAAGCATACCGATGTAGGCCATAGCGGAGATGATGTCCTCCTGTTCGCCTAAACAAGCATCAGCTACATGAGGTGTCCACTGATAGAAGCGGTTGTAGAAGTCAGGCGTATTGTCGTACTTGAAGCTGTAGCTATGCGTCTGTTTTGCAGTCTTCTTGTCGCCTCCATTGTTCTCTGTTTCAGTCGTTTTTACCTTCAGGCGACGCAAGCTTTGGTTGTCATACGTGAATTCGTAGTCGGCGTCGTAGGCGTACGTTATCTTCTGTCCGTCCTCAACGAATTGTTCTTCGGACTCCACTTCGATGCCAGTGAGCTGACGGCTGATGTAGTTGAACTTCACAACGGCCCCTGCACTATTGTCGGCGTTTGCGCTTTTGAGCTTATAGTTGATTTTCACGAGATTATTGAGGGCATTGAACTTGAAGGTGAACTCAGTCGTTCCTTCGTCTCGTTTCACTTCGAGCGTATTTCCACTCATGTCGAATTTCTCGTCGTTCATGCGGATGTAGTCCAGTTTGCCGTTGCTTTTGTAGGCGTAGCTGATGTCGCCGACTGTCCGCACGCGGTAACCGGCAGGCAGGTCGGAGGTCAAATCGCCCTCGAGGTTGCCCACGGTGCGTTCATCGAAACCGTCGGCTTCGCACGAGGTGAGGCTCATGGTGGCGAGTGATGCAGCCAAAAGCAGAATGGCCATAGAATAGATCTTTTTCATTGTCGTAGAGCGTGTTGTGGTTAGAGGGATGAATAATGGGTTATTTCATTTCTTCCTCGTCGCGCATGTCGATTTCCTGCCCGTCGGGGGCGTAGAATTCGTATTGCAGGAAGGCGAGGCGTTGATTGGGCATGATGCGGACGCCGAAGCCGTACTTCATCTGCCAGCGGCGCTTCAGCGAGATGAGGCCCTGGTTGATGTAGGCGGCGACGTAGGGGTGTACGTGTAGGACAAATGAACGGATGCCAAGTGTTGTGACGAGCTTGTCGATCTTCTCTTCGAGCACGTCGGTGAAGAGGAAGCTCGACTTGATGGTGCCTTTACCCATGCACGTGGGGCAGGTCTCGTCAACGCGCACTTCCATGACGGGTCGCACACGCTGGCGGGTGATTTGCATGAGTCCGAACTTCGAGAGAGGCAGGATGTTGTGGCGTGCACGGTCGCGCTTCATGTTCTCTACCATACGTTCGTAGAGTTTCTGGCGATCTTCTGCTACGGCCATGTCGATGAAATCGACGACGATGATGCCGCCCATATCGCGCAAGCGCAGTTGGCGTGCCAGCTCGTCGGCGGCTCCGAGGTTCACTTCGAGCGCGTTGGCTTCTTGCCCATCGGGGTTCTTGGTGCGATTGCCGCTGTTGACATCGACCACGTGCAAGGCCTCGGTGTGTTCGATGATGAGGTAAGCGCCGTGTTTGTAGCTGACGGTCTTACCGAAGGAGGTCTTGATCTGCCGTGTCACGTCGAAATTGTCGAAGATGGGCAGCTTGCCCTTGTACAATTTGACAATCTCGGTCATCTCCGGTGCTATCATCTTGACGTAGTCGTGTACCTCGTCGAAGATTTGTGCATCGTTGATGTAGATGTTTTCGTAGGTGGGGTTGAAGAGGTCGCGCAGGAGTGCCACGGTGCGGCTTGTCTCCTCGTAGCAGAGGCACGGCAAGTCCTTGGCACGTTGAGCACGGGCGATGGTGTCTTCCCATCGCTTGAGGAGAATCATCAGTTCTTGGTCGAGTTCGGCCACACGCTTACCCTCGGCCACGGTGCGCACGATGACGCCGAAGTTCTTGGGCTTAATGCTCTGGATGAGCTGTTTGAGGCGTGCACGTTCGGCTCCCGACTTAATCTTGGAGCTGACGCTGACTTTGTCCGAAAAGGGTACGAGGACGAGGAATCGTCCGGGGAAGGTTATCTCACACGTCAGCCTGGGACCCTTGGTGGAGATGGGTTCCTTGACAATCTGCACGAGCACTTCCTGTCCCAGCTGCAGCGAGTTCTGCACGCTGCCTTCCTTGGGCAGCTCGGGTTGGATTGTGGCTCGCGAGATGGGGAACAGGTTCTTCTTGTCGCTTTGCACCTGCTTGAGGTACTTGGCAAACGAGTTGAACTGTGGTCCCAGGTCGAGGTAGTGGAGAAAGGCGTCGCGCTCATGGCCCACGTTGACGAAGCAAGCGTTCAGGCCCGGCATGAGCTTACGAACGCGTGCGTAATAGATGTTGCCGACGTTGAAACTCGCCTGCTGCTGCTCCTCCTGATACTCGACAAGGCGCTTATCCTCGGTCAGGGCTATGGCGATCTTCTTCGGTTGGACATCTACGATTACTTCACAGGTCATGAGATTTCTTTCGATTGATAAAAATGACGTTTAACGTTCAGCGTTTAATGTCAGGTGTTGGATGGTTGCTGCTAAAAACAGATTAGCTGATGGCAAATTACCTTAGACTTTAAGCCTTGAACCTTAAACTTAAACTGAATACTTATAAACAAGGAACAAACCGACCCCAGAGCGGGGGTGAGATTTGTTCCTCGTTGTGACTCACAAAGTCCGAAGGAGACGTCGAGTCATAACAGAGCATCTTTTTTACTTGCTCTTATGTCTGTTCTTTCTCAGTCTCTTCTTACGCTTGTGAGTAGACATCTTGTGTCTTTTTTTCTTTTTTCCGCTCGGCATAGCTGATAGGTTTTTATGAGTTTAACGAATGATATATATATAAATGAATGGTGTGCTTAGATTATTTCTTCACGGCGTCGAAGAACACCTTGGCGGGCTTGAAGTGAGGAATGTTATGCTCGGGGATAATCATCGTCGTGTTCTGCGTGATGTTGCGAGCGGTCTTCTGAGCGCGCTTCTTGAGGATGAAGCTGCCAAAGCCGCGGAGATAAACGTTCTCTTCGTTGGCAAGAGCGCCCTTCACCTGTTCCATGAACGATTCAACTACTGTGAGTGCTGTTGTTTTGTCAATGCCAGTCTCCTTGGAGATGTAGCCGACGATTTCTGCTTTTGTCATTTTTGTGTTAATGATTATAAGTTTGTAATTATGGGTTTTATAACTCAAATTTTCTCTTTTGGCTTGCAAAGGTAGCAACTTTCAGTCAGTTACGAAAATCTTTCGCCCTTTTTTTTGCAAAAAAATGACTTTACGGCCTCTTTTTTACGCTAATAAGCCCTTTTTTGCCTATCTTTGCACCATGAATAGCTTATTTTCGGTCACTTTACTGCGTTGGTTTGCAGCCAATGGACGTTCGCTCCCGTGGCGTGAGCGCGACGATGCCTATGCTATTTGGCTGAGTGAAATTATCTTGCAACAGACGCGTGTCGAGCAGGGGCGCGACTACTGGCTCCGTTTCATGCAGCGTTTCCCCACCGTGGAGGCCCTGGCTGCCGCTACGGAGGATGAAGTCCTGCGGCTGTGGCAGGGCTTGGGCTACTACAGCCGTGCCCGAAACCTCCATGCTGCAGCCCGTCAGGTCGTCGCTATGGGCGGTTTCCCCCGCAGTGTAGAGGGTCTGCGGCAGCTCAAGGGCGTTGGCGACTACACGGCCGCCGCCGTCGCCTCCATGGCTTTCAACGAGCCTGCCGCCGCTGTCGATGGCAACGTATTCCGTGTGCTGGCCCGCCATTTCGG